>ERZ779861.570-NODE-570-length-52380-cov-4.325122_pt1 | contig 52380 bp, 69 predicted proteins | sample MGYA00511558_ERZ779861 | MGnify/ENA primary metagenome ERZ779861 (study PRJEB29588, sample SAMEA2163432) | human gut metagenome | biome: human gut; feature: human-associated habitat; material: faeces | place: Denmark | collected 2008/2010 ...
GTCGGAGAGCCGCAGCGTTATCCCGCCGAAGCTGACGTTTTCACGGAGTATGTCGCGCGTCGTGCCCGGAATGCTCGTGACTATCGCGCTCTCCTCGCCCACAATCGCGTTGAAAAGGGAGCTTTTTCCGACGTTCGGCTTGCCGCATATGCAGGTCTTTACCCCCTCGGATATCGCGCGCCCCGTTTTGTAGGTCGAAAGGAGAGCCGAAACTCTGTCCAGCGCAGAAGAAATCACATGTGCGATGTTGCGCTCTCCATCGTCGCCCACGTCCTCTTCCGGGTAGTCGATGGCGGCGTAGAGCGCGGTCATAACGTCGGTGAGGCTGTCGTAAATCGCACAAATCTCCCGACTTACGCTGCCCGACATAGCGCCCGCCGCCAGACGAACCTTGTCCCCGGTATCCGCGTCGATGAGCTGTCCGACCGCCTCAGCCTCGGTAAGTGAGAGCTTGCCCGCGAGGAAGCTGCGCTTGGTGAACTCTCCCGGACCTGCCAAAGCCGCGCCGTGCGAAACGCAGCTTAGTAAAACCTCTTCCGTGATCGCCGTGCCGCCGTGACAGGAGATTTCCGCCATGTCCTCTCCGGTGAACGACGCGGGACCTTTGTAGAGCACAAGGATACCCTCGTCGACAGGCTCGTCGTCGGAAGAAAAAATCTGCCCGAACAGCGCGCGGCGGAAGTATTTTTTGTCGACAACACCGCCGATATCGGCAAATTTCGGTTTAAAAACGGATAGAGCGACGCGGAATGCATCATCTCCGGACACGCGGACGACAGCGATACCGCCCTTACCCCTCGGCGTAGAAACAGCGCAAACGGTTTTCATAAAAAAGACCTCGCAGAAAATTTTTTCTACATTATTATATCAGAAAAATCGCTGCAATGCAATGATTCATCGCCGGATAAAAAATGCGAAACTTTTTTTGAAAAAGGTATTGCAATCCGCGTGGGAATGTGGTATAATCAATATCCGTAAAGCGGACCATTAGCTCAGTTGGTTAGAGCTACCGGCTCATAACCGGTCGGTCCTAGGTTCGAGTCCTAGATGGTCCACCATAACACGCACATACGAACCCAACATTGTTTGGTTTGGATTCGTATTTCAAATCAAATTGCCGGGAGAGTAAATTAATCTTCCGGCAATTCTATTTTGGAGCAGTCAAGGAGAATGCAATGCCGTATAGCCATAGAAAAGAACTGTTTGAAAAAATATCAGAAAAGAGAAAGCACCCTTTAATATCATATGTCACATCGATTCGCCCTAATATGGTTGGAACTATGGCAGGAGATGTTATAATTCCTATTATAGAGCAAATTGAAAGAGTACCAGAAAGTGAAACTGAAATTGATTTTTTGATAATTAGCAATGGCGGAGATCCCATTGTAGCTTTAAGAATCATGAGTTTGTTAAGAGAGAGATTCAATAAAATATCAGTTTTACTTCCATATGTTGCATACAGTGCAGCAACGATTTTATCTCTTGGTGCCAATGAGATAATTATGCATCCATACTCAAATTTGGGTCCGGTAGATCCTCAACTTACAGTTTTGCATAACAATGCGAGCGGAGTGCAAGAAAATCTTCAGTTCAGTTATGAAGATTTGAGAAACTATGTTGATTTTATCAAAACTGATGTTGGAATTACCGACCAACAGCATTTGGTTTCTGCAGTTCAACCCTTGCTGAACGATATCGGACCTCTGCCAATAGGAAGTGCTAAAAGAAGCGAACAATTATCGCTGACATTGAGTGAAAAAATGTTGAGTTGGCACATTGACGATATATTAAAAGCAAAATCGATAGCAAAAGCACTCAATTCATCATACTACCATCATGGGTACGCTGTTGGTAGAAAAGAAGCACTTGAAATTGGGCTACCGATAGAGAAACCGGATAAGGAACTTGCATGTTTGCTCTGGGATATATGGAATGATTACAGTACGGAAATGAAATGCAACCAACCGTTTAATCCTATTAAGGAAATAATGGATGATCCGAAAGCGTGTAGTAGTATTTCAGAAGTTCCAATAGTTGATTTACCAATTGATACACCATCGGATATCGCTCAACAACTAATAATACAGAAAGCTCAACAAACACCTGTAACCACCCGCTCATCTATTAAACATCGTTCACTGGTTGCTTCAGTGGAAACTTGCTATACAGCAAAAGCGTTTTATAATGACATAGACATTATTTCTTGGAGAAATGCTGATAAAAGTTTAGGGGTCAATTTCAATGTGACACCCTCAGGCTGGATAGATTATATTGATGAAAGTGAGAATTGATTATGTTTTCAACATATAATAAAGGTTTTCAAGTATTTATGGAATATACAGGACCGCATATGATTATAAACACATCTGAATCGAATTTTAATTATACTTTTCAGATTCCAGCAGAAAACATCGGGAAAGCAATGAAAGAACATGCAACATCGAACTCTGTGGCAGAGCGGAAAGAAAAAGATACTAATAAATACAAATACGCACGACGTTTTTGAAGAGCCAAGATAGAATATGCTTTAATATGCACGATAAATGTAAAATCCCCGGCATAATGATATGTGCCCTCCTATACTGGGTACATATCATTATGCCGGGGATTTTTATTCTATGCGGAGAAGAAATTTACTGATACCGTCCGCCGTTCCAATATACTACGGTCAGCGGTACCGGCGATTCCGCGAATATGTCATGAATGATGCCTGATACAATATCCCAGTCGCCTCCGGCAATGCCGCAGCCCATATAGCCCGGAATAGCAACGGACCATCCCGCCCTTTTAGCGGTTTGTTCGACTTTTGCAAGGCATTGCCGAAAAGCCTCATAGTCCGTTAATACCGCCCACGCTCCGAAATCACGTTGACTGAAGCAGTTTGCAACATACCTCTCGCCGGGAATGATCGTGCTGTACAATACCGTTCCAAGTGCCTGACGCCCGAAATACATACAGTAATCCTTGTATTCGCTGTACTGCTCGTCCGCCAGAATTTTCTTCCGGATAGCCGCCGCTATTCCGCCGTCCATCACACCGTAATAGTTTGTCTGATGGCAAAGGATGTTCGTAGGAAAGCACAGCAAATCTCCCTCTATTTCCTGAATCATGACAAAAGACCTCCTGCTATTTTAATTTATACTTATCATCGAGACGGTTATATTCCGCGTCAATGTCAAGTCCGTATTCCTTTAGCTTGTGCTTGAACACGAAATAGGTCATCTGTTTGTTTTCGTTTTCAAGCTCACGCGTATCACATTGCGGATTCTCTTCCGGCTTGGCGCGATAGAAGTCGTGAATTTCTTTTCGCAGCTGAAAAACCTCTTCGTATAACTCACGCAAACGACCCAGCCCAAGGCGATATTTAGGGCTGACATGCAGCGTCCAAAGGAAGAGCGCATCAGTTTCTAACTCATAGTCTTTGCTGGTTTCAACGATTTGCCGCAGAATTTCCGCCTTTGACGCCGCCGCACCTTTAGGGTTTCTTCTTTCAAAAGGGATTTTTGCCTTCATAATTCACTCCTTTCAATCGACAAATGTTTTCCGCTGTGCATCCCATATGCCTATAGCTTCATAAACGGGCGAACTGCAAAAAACGTAATATCGGTTGTAAGCGATTTCCACAATTCGTAATGATTACATTGTTGCGATTTCCAGTATTCCAAGCCTTTCAAGAGCTTTTACTATGTCGCACACAACTTCATATGGGATATACTTCACGTGTTTTCTCCTTCCGGCAGCAGCGCAGTCATTCCGGTTCTTATGGGTGTAGCCAGATAGAATCCGGTATTTTGCATTACTTTTTCATACTGCTTTTCACCCTGAAATGAATCAATAACCCGTTTCTCTTCAGCATCCATAGCTGAATATTTTTTCTTGCCATATGACGGCGGCAGCCATCCACGATTTTGAGCCGCATATATGTTGAACCGTTCAAGCAGTGCCGGACACGTGAAGACAACATGAACCGTCCCCTTCTTGTAGAATGTTGCCGTGAAGAATTTGCATTGGACGTTTCGCGTTTGACCTGCATTGAAGCTCCGTTCGATTTGTGTATCAAGATTAACATCAGCGGTCATATTGCCGTCAAAGAAGTTAAGTATTTTTTCAATGTCTGAAAGTACTTCTACAGCCTTATACTTTCGCGGCGATCCGTCATAGGTATCAAACAGACCATAGCAGGGGATGATTACCTTTTTATTCACCTTCCACGCCTTATTTGTCGCCCATCCGTCGTAGTAATGTCGGTTCACCGCGCATTCGGGCGACCAAGTGTGCTCAGCTGTCAAACGATCAAACATAGCGGCTATTTCGTCCTCAATACCCGTTCGTACCTGTGCCATGATTTCTGTAGACAGCACCTGAATGTTGTACTCGTTGAAATCGTAATTTTGCAGCCGATTGACTTTCATTCGGTATTCTTCTTGCAGCTTGCTTGTGAGTTTCCCGGAAAACTTCGGGTTAGAGAGAAGCGCGCTCCAATATTTCAGCCGCACTTTTTCGAGATAAGAGTTTATAGAAACATTGTCATAACCGCGATCATTGGAGTCGGTCAGACGGAGAATGCTGCCGTTATCATAAGCTGTTTCGGGATTCAAAGACTTTTGCATATAAGGCTGAAACGCTCTAAATTGCCGAATGAGGGAAATTCCCGCTTTTACCTCAACATTGAAATGCGATACAGCAGATTTTATGTAATCGGTGACATCAAGCTCTGTAGACGGATTTTCACCGAAATTATCATTCAGTTTTTCAGCCTTTCGCATTCGTTCATAGAATTCGCTCTCTTCTTTAACAGAAGGAATACACAACTTAATAAGCGCGACTTCGATATCGGTTTGCCTTTCTGCGTGAACAAATGCGTTTTCAATATATTCGATAGATGCATCATACTTATCGAGCAGTCGCCGCAGTTCTTTCCTCTGCTGCGTGTAGGGGTTGCGAATCGTCTCCGCATTCAGCAGGCAAATAATAGAACCGCCGCGCTTTTGCACATCCAACGCTTTCAGCAGATGCGTGCATCCGTCCGTAAACGGCGGGTTCATTACAATGAGGTCATATTCCTTCAGCGGCTCGTATCTGAGAAAATCGTCAAACACAAGGCGGACAGCTCCACTGTTACAAATGTTCTTTTCGCGGGTAGCCTCCTTACATTTAAAATTGATTTCCGGAGAGATGGTGCGGTAATCCAAACCACGAAACTTGTCAAGCTCAGATTGATATACACCCGCTTTTTCATAGCTGAAGTTATATTTCAGAATACGCGCAAGCTGAGGATCAACTTCAATGCAATCTATGCTGATACCGTTGAATTGATTTTCTGCGTTATAGCTATCCGTGTAATTTTGCACGAGTATTCTATGCGCGATGTCACCCTTGCCTGCGCTCGGTTCGAGAATGTTTTGTATCATGCGCCAGTTCACTCCGGACAGCATTCGGTCAATAAGTGCGTCAGGGGTTGGATAAAAGTCATTACCATGTTCGGCATATCGCGATACAGCTTTGCTCATATGGTTTCGCCATCCTTCCATTTTCGTTCAGTCCATCCCCAGATGTCAGGCGTCTGATACATTTTTCGGTATGTATCATCGCCGATGCTGTCATAATACGCTTTAGCCGATTCATAATCCGAGAACAGGCGAGAGTGAATCATACCGCTTAAACACGACGCGCTATTTACGCACCAGACTGTATATTCGGTAATTATGTCTGTATCAGATGTAAGTTTGCTTTTGATGTCACGCCGGCACCATTTTCCAGTGTCGCTGCACAGCCAGATAAGCGTGACAATTTCTTCAAGAGGCGCACCGTGGCTGTTCGCATAAAACAGTTTGTCATACTGTCTGCTTGACCCCTCGGTGAACCATTGATGCTTAATACAAAGGTTTCTCAGTCGTTCATTTGTGATGTTCATATGCATTCTCCTTATCTGTAATAGTTCTCTGTAAAAATCTTGCAAGTGCCATGTCCACACGCGAATTCAAACCAAACCGAAAACACATTCTCATGTGCGTCATCGTCCCAAACATACTTGTATTCTTTAGTAGTGTACATCCTTCCGTGTGTCTCACCACAAGTCGGGCATTTGATTTCCATCAAAAATCTTTCGTCGATTTCTCTTTTAAACCATTCGGGATTTTTTAGTGTCTCTGTTTTCAAGTTGATGAATTGATTTTCGTTGCGGACGCTTAATGTTTTATCACCGAATATGTCGTGATACTTTTTCTTTACTTCTTCTGGTGGTTCATGAAGCGTCCATGATGTTCCTGCCTTTGCATCCGGCAAATCTTTTAATAGCGTGTATCTGTAGTACATTTATGCCTCTCCTTCATATACATTCGATAAAACCATTCTGTACGAGAAATGCGGTATCTTCACTCCAACATACTTCTTCACCATTCTTTTCTACTTCACGACACTTACGATAATTTCTTGTCGCCAATTCGAGACGTTCATACTTGAAGCAATGCGCACATAACACATTCATTGTTACTTCTTTTGCAGGAAGCAATTCATATCTGCCTGCGCACCTGCTGCAATAGCGAACTGTTGCGCATTTTTTGCCGGATTTAGAAATATACAGCTTTTCGACAACACCGACACGAAAAATCCATCCATTCCAGCCGCTCCTTAGTGGTGCAAATTCGTGAATTGGAATCTCTACGAGATCACCGACCTTAAGATTCTTTGCAATTTTCATTTTGATAATCCTTTCTGCATGAGCTTGTGACCGCATTACCGGGAGAATATCTCCCGTCACTCTGCGTTATTTAACTTCGTATAGCGAACTTCCCACGAACTTTCTGACGATTTTTTTCACTCTGTAGTAGCCACATTTCCCACGATGTAATAGCTCTATCTCCATGTCTCCGCGCTTATAGCATTCGTTTGCATATGCAATCGCGCTTTTTTCGTCAATGAAGTATTCGTTATGATAGAGTCCGTTCACGAGTTTTGTGCTCACCATGTAATTATTACCGATATACATTTTATCCTCCGTTATTGTTTCGTTTGTTCCTTGTGGATAACATTATACACTCAATAGTGTAACTTGTCAAGAGGTTTCACGAAACTTTATAATTTATTTTTTGTTTGAATCTTGACAGACGAAACAAATCAGTGTATAATGTGCCTATAGAAAGGACGTGATTAGAATGTCGCTGTCAATCGGCGAGAAAATCAGAATACTGATGAACCGCAGAGGAATGACGCTCGGAACGCTTGCAGAGTCAATCGGAACAACCCGGCAGAACCTCTCAAATAAACTGTCACGAGATAACTTTTCCGAAAAGGAAATCCGCGCCATTGCCGAAGCTCTTAACTGTACCTATGAGGCAAAACTTATCATGCGCGACACAGGAGAAGAGGTGTGACGCTGTACACGAATTCGTGTCGGATGGATTATGAGCTACACAAAAAGCCCGTGGGAACTCAATGAAGGTTTCCACGGGCTTTTGCTGTCTCAAGCCTGCTTTTGTAACAAAAACGGATTTTTTCTATATAATACTCGCGTATATAGCGTGTATAGATGTGCGCATAGCGGACGCGCCTATAAATCCTATAATTATAAGTATATTAGAAAAAATATGTTACATTGTTACACGCAGGAGAAAACGCGAGAAAATTTGAGATATTGAGAGGAATCGTCAGAAAATCAGCGTAACAGATTTTGTAACAACAGCGTAACGTGTTACACGCGTTTGTAACATTGTTGGTTTGTGTTACAGGCATGTTACACGGTTTGTTACACCTTATTCAGTGAGGGCAATTTTCTCAATTTCTGCGCGAAGCTCTAAGTCATGAAGGTATTCACCCATATGCCGATACTGATTTTCAAGAACATATGCCGGACAGCTGAGGTCGAATCCAAGCGTACCGGCTTCATTTTTGATGAGAATGGTGTGGAGCTTTTCATACCGGATTTTGAGCTGCCAGTATTCGGCACAAAAGCGATCCTTATAGTCATCGCTGTTCATTAATGCAACGGTTTCATTCAGGGTATTCATATATTTTTATTCCTCCTTTTTCTTGCCGCCAGTGAATCTGTCATAAAGCTCTTTCAGTGTATCCCATCCGTACATAGCAACATAGGCAACGATGAACGCAACGATCAGCGCGTCCCCCGCCAGATACCAAACGGGTGAAATTCCGGCGTAAGCGCAATAGCCGAAATATCCGGCAATACAAACTACAACCGATACGATGATACACCAGAGCTGCGTGGGCATCAGCGAGAACGGTTTGATTTTCTTTGTCACCTCAACGATAGCCGAAACGATGAACGCAACAATTCCGACAACGGACGTAAGAGCAACGCCGTCAATGACGATATTATTCATATGTACTTCTCCTTTATTAAAAATCTCTGTTCAGCGGATCATCCTGTGCGCTCCGAAATCCGTACTGCGCATTCGCAATCTTTTCCGCTTTGCTGTTATCGAAATAAAATCCGAGAACGATTGTAACCGCCGCCTCTACGAAGCCCACAACCGCCGTCAGATAGGGCAGCGCACCCATATAATCACATGTGATAGCCAGCTCTGCGAGAGTGAGACAGCGGTGTATCACGTATACGGATACCGGGGTCATGGACAGTGCAAAGCTCCCGGCAAGTATTTTGGAAAACTGGACGTATTTCCTCTGCCGCCGTCGTTCTTTCGCTGTCAGCTTTTCTTCCTTTGACATTGTGTCAGCCTCCCAGCTTCTTCACGAGCAGCTTATAGAGACGGTACAGAAAGGTTATCATCTGTCTGCGTGTACACGGTTCATCGAGCTTCAAGTCTCCGTTTGCGTCACCGTAAATGATGCCGTTTTCCTTTGCCCACGCAAGGGGTTCTTCCCACCATTCTTTCACGGTATTATCCTCCTTTCCTTCCTCGCGGTCAAGTCGTCTGTTCACCTCTGCGGCAATCGCCGTGTGGCGGTCGTACAGATAGTCACCGGGGCAAGCCTTACGTGCAAACCAGCGATGCACCGTCATGTTCTGCATGTCCGTCTGTCCGACAAGGCTTTTGTCGCCCTGCCATCTGAGACGACCTATACCGGGATTACGCTTGCATATGTCAACAAGCAGCCGAATCAAACCCTCATAAGCCTCATCCGTGATAGTGTAGGGGTCAGTCGTATCGCTTGCGACCTCGATTGTAATCGCGCGCTGGTCATTGTCCGCGCCGGATATGCCATTCACGCGAATAGGCTTTCCGTTTGCGTCATACCCGCCAGAACACCATGATCGGTCCTTTTCCTCTACATACAAGCCGATTTTTCCGTCTTTACCAACGCCATAATTTGAGGACGCCTGTCGAGAGGGAGAGGCAAATATGCTCCCAAGCGTCTCAACGGTGCATTGCCCAACAACACAGTGTATCGTCACCGTGTCAATCGCATGGGTTCGTGGGCTGGACCTGTTCGGCGATATGCAGGTATAATCCACAAGTGGACTGTTACTCATGTTTATCTCCTTTCTTTATTTGTGCGCCTGTTGGTTCAGATATTTATCCAACTTATCTTTCGCTACGGGGACCGTGTGATTCGCGCCGAGCTGTGTAAGTCCGTCAAGACACGCAGACAGCGCGAAACAGATCAAGCAGTTTTCTTCCTTTATCCGCGTGATGTCCGCGTTATCTTTTTTACGACTGAGATACCACTGATAAATGCGAAAAATGAATCCGAAAACAACGGTAGCAGCCGTAATGACCGCAGCAGCTGTGATTATAGTGTTTGCATCAATTGTAACCGTCATAGGCATACCTCACACTTCACTCCACGCATCAGCATAGTCCACGGGAGAGAAATTCGTGTTGGCGTTGCACCCGTACGTCTTGCCATCGGTGTAAATCATATACTCCCCTGATTTGTAGATGTCGTGTGCGCCTGTAGGAGCAACCCAAGGACGAGCGGTTTCCGGCGATTTCCCGTGTAGGGGACGGTTGAAAGTATACCATGCCGTCTGCCCCGGACGAATATCCGGGTATACAGCATTGTCGTATGCCTGATAGCATTCCCAAGTTTGCGCATCGGCATTGTAAATGTCTCCTACAGCGTGACTGCCGGATACCCAATCGGGATAGAGTACACTGATTGTAATGCGCGCATCGTCGTCAATAACATGCTTTACTGCTGCATCAACCGCCATTCGATATTGAGAGGCTTGTACGGCAGACAAATCAGGATTTCCGGTTGCGGCGGCAAGAACATTACGTGCGGTTTCGCACTTCTGAGATTCCGCTTCAAGGTTCTTGCGTTGTTTGTTTACATATTCGTTCAGCCTCATGCGGTTTCCTCCTTTGCCTCTTCGCAGAGTACAAGAGCAACAGGCTCATACAGGATGATGTTGCTTTCGCTCTCTGCTTCTATCTTGACGCCCACACCCCATTTGTCAGCAGTTTTCGTCTGATTTGCAAAATCGTGTGTTGCACCGAGCGTGGTAGACTCCCATGTAGGTGTTTCGTCGTTGTAGTTGTTGCAAACTGCAACGGAAAGAGTACCTCCGCATACAGTATCGCACTCAACCTTGACTTGTTCCGGGCGTGTCTCTGTATCTCCGAGCGATGCAGTGAATCCGGCTTTACGGGCGGGTATATCTGTGCTCGTGATAAGGTTGTAGCTACCGTCGCCGTTGGCGACGGTAGTTACAAGACAAGAAGAAAGAAGATTGAAAGCGGGGCGCGCCGAGCCGCCGTTCGTGGGGCTGCCCGTGTTGAGGTAGCCATTCGTGTACACGTAGCAAACCGTAGAAGCAGAACCGGGAGAGCGAGTCCACACGTACACAGCATTTCCGGCTTTATTTTTGGTAATGCGTGAGGTGTTATTTGTGAAATATCCGAGATCGACGGATTCGTCATTGGAGTAGTCACCGTGCAGTTCCTTGTTTGATAATGCAAAAATCTTTCGCGCAAGCGTATAGCTGGCAGTTTCCGCTAAATTGTAGCAGATAACCGATGAAGTTGCGATACAGGCAAGCGTTTCCGCGCTAAGTCTTCCGGAATACTCTCCGGTCATGAATTGGTCAAGTAATGAGTTTTCGTAGTTTACTTCAGTATTTGAGTTGTTATACCTGAAATTTGACTCACCCGCTCCTGTTCCCGTCGCGTACTCCCGAACGACGAAATAGTAATTGCCGTAGGGGTTTGTCTCCGGTGTGCATAGGATTCTCAGCAGTACGTCGGTCTCCGTCCCCGCGATTGTCTCGCGGATGCATATCAGGTCATCCTTGCCGAGATTGGTAATCGGCTGACTCATTTGTCATACCACCTTTCAATATGTTTTTGATTTCCGCGTCGTGCGCCATAATCAAACTGCGGCAGTTACCGTGTCCGGCATGCGCTCTCCATGATTTATACTGTTGCTGTAATTTATCAGCAGACAGTTTGCTGTCACGATATTCCTGCGCGTAGTGTCTGATTTTTCGCACAATGTTCTTTTTGTTCTGCCGTCGAAGCTGACGGATGATTTTCCCGCTGTCAGAAGTGTAGGTGCGGAAACCAAGGAAATCAATCCCGTGTCTGACAGGAAAAATCTGCGTTTTGTTATTCAGTTTCAAACCAATCACAGCGAGTTCTGCTTCCAAGTCTCGCCGTAATTGTTTCAGAAACTGCTTGTCGGGATGAATAACATAGAAGTCGTCCATGTAACGACCATACCACTGACAGCGGTATTTTTCTTTTATCATGTGATCCATCCAACATAATTCAAGATTAGCCAGAGGCTGAGAAGTCCGAAGACCGAGTGGCAGTCCATGCGGACAAAGTCTGATATAACGCCACAGCAGATTGATAACATCACTGTCATTTATATATCTGCTTGCTCTGAGCATCACGTCGTCTTGATTTATTGAGTCAAAGAAATGGTGTATATCACCTTTCAGCACCCAACAATCAGTACCGTATTTTCGCCATGCTTCAGCCATAAACTGTTTCAGACGGCTTAGCCCATCGTGCGTACCTGAGCCTTTGACGCCCGAATAGCTGTCACGGATGAATGGTTTTGTTAGAACATCATACAATATTTCATCTATGAGCGCATTTTGTACAATCTTATCCATAACAGAGGGAGCTTGTACAAAACGACGTTTCGGTTCAAACACCTCAAATAATCTGAGCGGTTGAGGAATATAGCTTTTGTTTATCAGCGATGAGCTTATATAATCTATAACCTCGATTTTGTTCGCCTCATACATGGCATGTTCTGTTTCGTTGCGATGCCCGCACATTGCACGGTTGAAGGCTTTATTCAGTGTCTCCGGCTGATAGAGTTTTTCATAAAGTTTCATAATTATTATTTGGGGGAAGGGGGAACGCCGCTTTTTCTGCGCTAACTTTGAGAATAAAGTCAATACAGACGACGTTGTGTATTTATCCTTGTTATATAATCAACATGGATAGCAAATGTCCTCCTTTGCGATGCTCTTCACAGCCAAAACACCAGATATCTTAATACCGGGTGCAGTGCTGATAGGTTTCACTTAATCGCAGATCGGGGCGCGCCGAGTTGTTGTTCGTGGGGCTGTTCGTGTTGAGGTTGCCATTCGTGTTCACGTAGCAAACCGTAGAAGCAGAACTGGGAGAGCGAGTCCACACGTTCACAGCAGGGTCCTACAGGACATTCGCTACTATTTTTATTTGTGCTCGTTGTCAGCCCAAGCGCGCGTCATATTTCTCACATCGTTGACTTTGGTGCCCCAAAACTGACGCTGGCGGGCATTAATGCGACCTGATGTCTCAGAGAGATCAATCAAAGCCACGAGATACGAACACAACCGAATAGCCTTTTCTTGCATAACAGCTCTTTCGGGATACGGTGTAGCACCATTTTCCCGAATCGAATTTGCGAAAATGATGGACTGAAGAATTTCCGCCGCAGTATCACGAATATACTTTACAAGGTTGGAGCGCGTCCATTTTGGGTAGTAATTCGTATTTTCTGTGATCCGCAGAGTGTAATCCACCAAATCCATTGCTTTGGTTTGAATCCGAAATTCGGATTTAGGAAACGATGGCACGTTTGGTTCCATAATAAGCTCCGTTCAAAATGGTATAGCTTGTATCATCCGAAAAGTCGGCAATTAACGCTACCACGTCGTCAAGTGATACGGTGCTTCCGCCGCCACCGCCTCCCTGCTGCTTCTGACCAACAAAAACACCGGATTCGTTCGCGATGTACGTTTTTATTGTAGCATTTGCAAGCACATAGATTACAGAACCGGGTGCAAACACATCATTTGCGTTCATGCCTGTAACGGATTCCCCGGTTGTGGGAAGCGCAGTAGGCGTGGTATCCGATAGAATGAAAGCCTGTATCAATTGCTTGCCATCCTGCCTGAAGCCAACAGCTTTTGTCTTTATTGCAGTCACAATTTATTCCTCCTTGTTATCAAATTCTATCTCAATGAAGCCCTCCATAACGCAGATGTCGTTATAGGACAGCTTCAGATTTTCTGCCTCACTGACCGGAACCAAGACTGGTTCAATGTTTACGTCAACATCAATGTCAAGAAGTTCAGTCATGGCAGAATTAAACTTATGCTTGTTCGAGGCAATAACCGTGAAACCTCCTTCATCCGGTGTGCAGTACTCGGAAACCAGTTTTTGGCATTGTTCGTCATAAAAGTCGAGCTGAGGCTGTACCTCACGAATGAGGCGCGTAACCTTGTAGAGCGTTTTCATAGGGAGTCGCTGATTGGCAATCTCCCGCAAAGCAGGTGTAGCTTCGACGATTTTCCTGAGTTTCATATGTTTCCCTCCGTTAAGTTCCTATAAGTCCATACTTCACGAGTATGCCGACTAAGTTGTTCAGTATTTTCAGATAGTTTGATGCGGTCGCTGCGGAATAACTCATATTTTGCGAGGTAGAGCTGAGCGTCTGACGTGCGAGTGGAGTTCCCGCAAAGAAACCGATTTTTGAGTTGGCAGTAGAGCCTATTTTCACGGTATTCGAGCCGAGATACGCATAGTGCCAATAGAAGGTGGTTGTTCCGAGGTAGAACGGATATGTGGTCGATGAAGTGTTCGGACGAAATTCTCTCGATGTATTTGCAGTGATGTAGTAGGAAGAAGAACCGCCCATTTTGATTTCTTTACCGGACATATCTGTTCCTATTGAAGCAGGGTCGAATTTCGTGCCGTTCAGGTAAAGGTTGGTGATGTACGCGTATTGCCAAGGGTATGTAGAACTGCCAAGATAATAACCCGTTCCTGACGGAATAAACTGTTTTGATGCGTTAAGGGACGCGTAAATCAAAGAGGAATACGATATTTTGCTTGTGTCTACCGTCTGCGGAGTGAATTCCGTTCCGTTCAGGTACAGTTTTGTGATATACGCTTTTTTCCACGGATATGACGATGAGCCGAGAGTGAAATCATAAGTCACAGTGGACGGAACAAAAGCATATGACGAATTGAGTTCGGCATAATAGGTCGTAGTTCCCGCGTACAGTTTTGAAATTTTGCTCTCACCGCCGATTGCAGTTCCGTTGACGCATAATGACACTCCGTCAGCAGTCAGATAGCAATTTTTGCCGAGATACAGCTTTTTGATAAATCCTTCGGAAAAGGGATATGTATCAGAGCCGCAATTTCCAGTTCCGTTTCTGCATAAAACGTCTTCGATATACAGAGTTCCAAAACCGTAAAGGACATTGCCGAGATTCCAGAAACGGTCGGCATTCGGTCGCAAACAACGGCTTCCGATGTCCATCACGAGCATGGATGTGCTGCCGGAACTGAATTGCTTAAACTGTATCGTGTCGGCGAAAACGTTAAGATACTTGTAGCTCCATGTGCCGTCGCCGCCGATATACAGCGTTTCTGTACTTATTGATGTTATAGCAACATTTGAGGATGAACCCGCGTACAACTTACTTACCCGCAAAGTTGAGGCATCAATGTAGTCAGCAGATATTTTTCCAGACGTGATATTACTTGCATTCAGGTTAGTAACCTGAATCTTGCTCGCGTCAATTGATCCTGATGTGATGTTGCTTGCGCTGATATTGGTTACAGTAACTTTATTTGCATCAATCGTTCCGGTTTTGATACAGCCGCCGTTGATTGTAGTAGTACCGTTTGCCAGTCCTTCTTCAGTAACAACACCTGTTAGAGTAACCTCACCCGCAATGACATACTTTTGTGTTACGGCGTCAAAGTAAATGCAATCCTGCCAAGCACCGTTTACCATACGCTGCATTGAAAACACATTGGAATTTGCAAGTAGACGTGCCACCACCTGACCGTTTACTGTATACTCACTGGTAAAGCCGTTTACGCGGTCTATGCGGTTTCCGAAATATTTCTGGTCGGTGCGGATGTAACGTGACGCCTGAAGAGAACGAGCGTCTATGTACGGATATTCATCCTCATCGTCTGCTTCCGCTTGACAGGAAATATCAGCGTTGTATGAGATGTTGCATCGGATGGTCATTGAGCCTATCATACGGTGAGCACTGAAATCTCTCACAGAAAGGGATACCGTGTCACCAAGTTCGACACACGGGTCAACATATGCACCTTTCAGCGTATACGGAATGTATTCTAACCCATATAAAATACCCCGGTTTGCGCTGTCCGGATTGCAGAGCTTGTCAGCAATAGCCTGTGTAGCATAATTGCATTTAGCCGTTATCTCAACTCCGGTGTCGTCACCCGCTGAATACTGATTTCCGGCATCGTCTTCCAGTGTTACACGCCGTATTTGTTGCGGACGGGACACTGCATCATAGGATTTGAAGTTTGAATACAGAACACATTTGTTAGCATCGAGGGTGCTTAATGCGGCAACTGGTATCAACCGTAGTTTATTTTGCTCTGTAATGACAAAATTGCCGCCGTGAGCCGCAGCTATCATGGAAAGAACCTCAGACATAAGAAGGTCGTTTGGGTAACTTACCACATAATCGGAACCGGAATAGATTTCTGTACGAGAATCAACTGCAATGCCCATGAGTGTCGCAATCTCGGTTACAACACCTGTCATTGAAGCGGGCCACTCTGTAAATTCAGTTCGACTTAGATATTCGGTGCCGGCTTTCATCATTGCGTCACGACATACTAACGAAAGAAGCTCGCCTTGCTGTTTTCGCGACGATATGTAATAATGCCCCTGCTCCATCCAATCTGTAACGGTTTGTTTGTCAGAAGAAGTGAGTCGGCAGTACGCTACAATTTCGGCGGCTTTGGGGATAGCCGTACCATTGATAGGACGAATTTGTATTTTCAGAGTACCCGAACAGCATCGACCAATGCACAGCTTATCCATGTACGGTTTTGTAATGATAGGGGTTCCCTGAATATTCTGTGCGGTATAGGTTGTACCGCTGATAATGAATTTGTACTCGGTTTTATGAGCGGCAGAAAAGAGCGCATCCCAGCCTGTAGGTTTTGTTTGCATGACTATACCGTTCCTTCCTGCACACTAATCAGAGTAAATTTAATGTTATCACAAAGTACATCATCCTCCGTGAATGTTTCCATCGCCGCCGTTATTGACGTATTATAAAATAGTCGGGTACACACTCCATCGCGCAAATCAGGGTACTGAACTTGTACGCCGTCGTCATTGCCTTGCAGATCAGCTTCAAGCTGCTGAGCAACGGCGAACGGCATAGGTCCAAGAGTGAGTGAAAGTTTACGCTGGTGGGACGTTACATTGGTGTGCATATACTCACTTGTGTCTCGCCCCGCATCCTCATCATTGGTATTTTCGCGCGACCATGATAAACCTGTTTTTGCCTTAACGTACCGGGTGTAGTCATGACCGTTTATTGTAAATTTAGCTGTAATCGCCATCATACACCCCCGTAGTTGCGTTCGTTGCTTCTCTGAAGATACGTGATTGTATTTACAATACTATCGGCGTCAATCTTCAGATTAAATTTTCTTATGACGTCAAGAATCTGACTAAGCAGATACATGACTTCCGACATGATTTCAGTCTGGTCATTCATGCCGCTCTGAAACCCCTCAGAAAGCTGTAGGGACGTGTCAGAACCTGCTAATGTGTTTGCTTTAACCTTGTATGGAATGGCTGTTCCCGCCGCAATGGACGGTACAGCGAATGTTCCGGCAGCGGTCAGCATGTTTGCAATAGATTTCAGCGAATCAATAAAGCCGTCAAACTTTGATGACAGCATATCAATACTGCTTGTTGTTGACCGTGCTGCGGGCATTTTCGGAGTATCAATCTCCATACTGCCATTAACAGATTTCGCAAGGTTTGCTGTTGTTGACAGGACGGATTTTGCACCACCTTCGATACCGTTTACAAGACCTGCATCAAGGTATTCACCGATTTCTTCCCAAACCTTTGACGGAGAATGTATGCTGAAAATACGTGTCAAAGTGCTTGTAACGCTGCTTGCAAGAGAGGAAACTGTTGAAGTCAGTGAGGACCACATACTGCTGATACCGCGTTGCAAGCCAGATACAAGGTTACTGCCGACAGAAGACCAGTCTGTTTGTTGAAGTGTGCTTTTGAGGTCATTCCATTTCTGTGAAACAGTTGATTTCAGCTCGCCAAATTTTGTTGCAGCGACGCTTTTCATCTTCGTCCAAGAATTGCTGAGATCGGATGTAATGCCGTTCCATTTTGTGGATGTATCAGTTTTGATATTGTTCCACACGGTTGAAACGGAAGATTTTATCTGCTCACCGATTTTCGACGTTTGATTCTTCGCTTCGGAGAATCGCTGAGAAATTGTTTCCTTGATTTCACCCCACTTTGACGAGGTTGCAGATTTTACTGTTTCCCATGTGTTGCTGAGTTTTGTACCGATGTCGTCAGCTGTTTCAGACAACGAATCTTTCAATGCAGAAAAAGTTTCTGAGACAGATTCTTTGATTTCAGTCCATTTCTGCGTGATGGTTTCTTTCAGTGCGGAAACGTGCTCTGTAAAGAATCCTGTGATAGATTCCCATGTTTCTTTTATGCCGTTCAACAGACCGTCGATAAGGTACTGACCCATTTCAGCCATAACAGTAGAAGGTGAGTGAATACCAAACGCGGATTTGAAACCGTCAATAAAAGGCTGGAATATGTTTTCTTTAATCCATGTTCCGGCATTAGCGAAAGCATTTTTTATGCCCTCCCAAAGTCCGGCAACAATGTCACCGCCAAACTGATTGATGTAATCGGAGAAATAAGTCTTCACACTTTCCCACGCCTGCTTCAGCAAATCCCAGATGTCAAGAGCAAGTGTAGCTACTACCGATACTGCGGCGCCTATTGCAGAACCGAGAAGTTCAAATGCCCCGGTAACAATTCCGGTCCAATCAATATTCTGAAGCATACCGCCAAGACCATTCCAAAGCGCGTCTGTCAATCCACCCCAATCTATCGCTTCGACAAATCCGATGCATAAATCAAGTGCGCTTACAATTAAATCACTTACGAATGTTCCGAAATCGGCAAGCCAAGACTCAACATCGAGGGCATTTATAAAATCTCCGAGATGTGAGCCAAGCTGCGACCAGTCCATTTCCTCAAGGAAGCTGTTTACCGTATCGAATATTCCCGCGATTGCAGCGTCAATAACGTCAGCGATACCGGCCCAATCTACCGTTGTGAAAAGAGAATTGAATCCGTCAGCAACAGATTTGCCGAGATTGGACCAGTCTATCGAGGTAATTGTACTTGTGATGACAGATACAAGATCGTTCAGTGCGGTGCCGATTACTTTGCCGATACCTTCCCAATCAGTGCCACTTACGAGACTGTCTGCCGCGCTTCCTACAGTTTCGCCTACAGCATCCCAGTCAACTCCGTCAAGAAAATGCTGGAATGCTTCAACAATACCGTTAAGACCCGTTGCGATTGTTTGAGATGCCTTTTCCCAGTCTACCGTAAAGAAGAAATTATTGAAAAACTCCGCAAATGAGTCACCGATAAGCGACCAGTCCACAGTGTTCACCAGTCCGAATATGAAATCTATCAGAGCATTCCATTTATTTGCGAAAGTCTGTCCGATTAAATCCCACTCTACGTTGTTGAAAAATCCGTTGATTGCCTCTCCGACACCCACTCCAAGATTTTCAAAGTTAAAGGTTGTCAGAAATGTGTTGATGATATCTGCAATCGCATTAAGTCCGTCAGCAAGAGTCTTGCCGAGAAGTGTCCAGTCAAGCCCATCAACAAGCCCGTTAAGCATCTCAGCAATGTTTTTTGCCCACTCAACACCTTTGGGGCGAAGTACGTTGTTGATCCAGTCGTCGATGGTTTGCAGAAGAGAGTTCAATCCGTCTGCCGCCATCTGACCAAGATTGTACCAATCGTCGTTCTGAATCGCGTCTTTAATCTTGTCAAAGACATCAAGGACTTCTTCGGGAACTATGCTGTCAATAGGCACGTCCTCAAACAAATCTTCCGGCTTTTTTTCATCCTTTTTCGTACCGCTGTCGTTCTGACCGCTGCGCTTATTGAGTTCGTCAAATCCATATACCTGATTTTTGAGTTCTTTCGCAGAATCTGCGGCGTCGTCAAGGCTTTCAGCGTAGCTGTCAGTCTGCTTTTTTGCGACAGTGATTGTACTCTTGCCTTGTAATTTTGCAAAAAAGGCATTGAGGTATGTAACCGCTTGCGACAGCGTGTCAATAATCTGCGTCAAGATAGGTTCAACGGCAGTAATCACCCCGCTGAGCGTTACAGTGATATTTCCGGCGAGAGCTTTTATGCTGTTAATAATGTTGGATATCGCGGCATCAAATTCAGCAGAATAGCGAGCCAGCATACCAATGCTCTCAGAAACCTCTTTTGTGATTGCCGAGATTGCTTTATGGATGAGAGAAAACGCCAGCATGGATTTGAGGTTTGAAAAAATTGAAGATAAACCTCCGGCATTCCTGCCCATGTTTCTGCTGCTTTTCCCGAAGGACTTCATCTTTGCCGTAGCTTTCCCGAGTAGTCCTATCAGGCTTTTCAGTGCTGTGCCAAGTCCCTTAATCGCCGTGTAGCTTGCCTTGATACCCACCGCAAGAGCTTTTACAGAAACCTTTGCGATAGCCGCAGAAGCCTGAAGTGCAGCTTTGGCAACGGACGCCATGACATTTCTGAACTTTTGCCATCCCGATACCGCCGCACCATCCGGGGCTTTCGCTTTTGCGGAGGATTGAGCCGCTAAGTTGTTTAATTCGATTTGCGCCGCACGTAAGCGTTCAAGTGCTGCTTGTCGTTCTGACGTTGTTTTCGCCGCCGCAACAGCTTCCTGCGCCACCTGAACATTTAATTGCGCCTGAGAGATTGATTCTGCGTCAATCAGAGCTTTATTCTGCTCCAAAACGGCTTTTGCCTGCTCTAACTGTGCGCGCATTTGCTGATATTCGGCAGTGTCAGCTCCCTTAACGAATGCTGTTCCGTCTGAACGCATATCAGCCATATCCGCTTCATAGTCACTTATCTGAGCTTTTGCCTGCTCAATGCTGTAGGAAAGATTCTGCCATTGTTTGGAATTTTCTTTCACGCCGAGATCACGCATTTTCCCTTGACGCTCAATGAGCTGATTTAGAGCATTTTTTGCCTTATCAAGCTCTACAGTCAGCCATTTATAATCGTCAGTAGGAATATCCGTGTTAGCGAAATCATTGAGATGATTCTCAAATTCCTGTGCTTTTGCGTCAGCTTTATCAAGTTGGGCTTTGAAATTCACAACAGAAGAACCGGTTGTGAATCCGTTTCTTACGCTTGCCGCCAAGCGTTCCATTACGGTTGCGAATGAGGCAGACTCCTTATTCAGGTTGACTACTTCATTGCGCATTGTTCGGAACGTCATTGAAGCACTCTCTGCGGCATTGTTTTGCTGCTCCATCGCAGACGCGGTATCATCAATGGAAGATGCCATGCCGTCTGTTGAGGAATGAATTGCTTCCTGCTGTTCTGCCATCGCGGATGCTGTCTTTTTAGCGGCGTCCGTAACACCCTGTTCAGCGGAAACAACTTCGTCAGCGGATGAAGCAATGTCAGAATGCGTTTGCGATACTGCTGCACCTATGCTCTGTAAAACCGGGATGATGGTTTGGAAGGAACGCATCATGTTATCCCCAAGGTTGTCCACAGCTCCGGTTAAATCTTTCACGGCGTCAAGTAATTTTTGAGAGCCTTTATCAAAACCCGAATTATCAAGTTCTGTGTCGATTATTACGGAACCATCGCTGTTGCCTGCCATCAAAAATCACTCCTCTCCTGAAAGTTCCTTGTATAATGCCGCAAGATAGTCTTCAGCATCCTTTTTACGATTTTTTACTGCGCCTAACTCGCATAATGACCTGTTTGCATTGAAGAATTCCTGCTCGTTCTTTTCGAGCTTTTTTCCCTTAGCGCGTTTTTGCCTGATCGTCATAATAAATCCGATAAGATCCTCATGACTGATGGACTGGAAAAAGCCGAGAAATGTCCACCAATGCAGATAATCCAACATGCGAACCTCTTGCCCGGCTACTTTGTTTATCGCAGCGAAAATTAAATTTTCATCTTTTTCCCAGTTGATGACTTTAGGACCGGGACGGTCATTTGATTTGAAACACTCAATGAACTGCGTCGCGGCAGTGTAGGCTTCACCATACAGCCCTGAGGGCAGACTGTCAAAGTCGATAAGAAGACGTTTAAGACAGATATATATTTTTTCGCTGTCCTGAAGCTCGTCGTCATTGAACGCGCTGATTATTGAGAGTACGTTTCGGAAATCTGTTCTGATTTCGTATTTTTTACCACTTATTTCAAGCGTTGTCGGTAACTGCCCCAGCATTTTCAGCCGCCTTATCGGATTTGATTTCGATGTCGTGCAGATATTTATCCATACGCTTGCGAGACAGCTCTGCTTCTTCCTCGATGGCTTCTGTGATGACTCCGCCGAGCGCGGTCAGAACTTTAAGACAGAAAAACTCACCCCCGACAGAAGAAAAAGGATTACGCTTTGCAAAAATTGCATCAGCTTCATCGAAATCAAACAGCTCGTTGATTTTCTGCTTTAAGTTAGCTTCTACAGCTTTTAAAACCTGCCAGTCCTGTTCAAATTCTGCGGTGCCATCATTGCGAATCGAGAGTTCGGTAAGCGGTTTTACAACGTCGTCGAAGTTCTGCATGAGCGCATTATATCTATCAACGATAGAAAAATCTGCCGGACGCATATAGACCGTGCAGATTGTCTTACCATACTTATTTACGAGCGGAATTTCTCGTGTACCGTCATCAACGACCCCGTGTAACATTTTTGCCATTATGTAACCTCCTACGTGGTTATAAAATATAAGAGGGCGAATATTTCATCGCCCTCCATTTCCATCTGATTTATACCGCTTGATATATTAGCCGCCAGTTTTTGCAGTAATAGTAACCTCTCTGGTCGCGAGAGTGTAAACTACGGTGACTTCTGTCATAGGTCCGACAGGGTTCACCGTAAACGGAATTGCAAAACCCGCTGTATCACCGCCAGTTGACTGAGGCACGAGATACGCCTCGCGCTGATAACCTGTACCCGTGAGCTTACCTGCTGTCTTAGCGGCGTCTGTGCCGTCAAACACAGCCTCAACGAAATAGCCCTTGATATCTGCGTCACCGTACTTCTCCTGCACTGCTGCCGCTTTGAGCTTTTCGTAAAGCGCAGAATCTTCATCCGCATAGTACGGATCAACGCTTACTTCCGGCTCGTATCCGTTGTGTTTAAAGGTCGCCTCGCCAAGGACATTTTTGGACGTCTCTGTATCGGGATTAAGCTCCTTGCTGAGGTCATCGTTATCCTTGCCGAGAACTTCCCACGCCGTTTTATCGAACGACGCGAAATACATATTTCTGTTTCTGTCAAGTTTTGCCATTATGTAATCCTTTCCGACTCATCTTCTTCGATAAGTCACTTTGATTTGAATCTGGTATTTTGCACTGTCACTGTCCGCATCGGCAACATACTGCGTCAAGGTCGGAACAATAGATTTTATCTGCCCCTCATTGATTTCGGGGAAATTTCGTGAGGAATTCTGTTCGATAATCCATCCGATAACGGAGTCATAAAAGCCGAGATTGGCGGCATTTTGACGTGCATCCGAACCGTATTGCTCTTTTGAAGCAAAAATAAAGTCGAGCGTCTGAATTTCTCTCGGAACTTCTTCTCCAAGTACGTTTTCGCGATAGGCAATTGTTGTTGGTACGGAATAAAGCGCATATTCTGTTGGGGATTCTGAAAGATAGTCAACCCGGAATCGATTCTTTTTTGAAAGTGCAGGGCAATCCCGTAACCAATTGCGAAGATGCTCAATATTAGTCACTTCGTTTGACATTGTTCTGCGCCTCCTTCAAAATATCATCCATGTGATCCGCTTTCATGCGTTCAATCCAGAAGGAGCCGGCAAGCGGATTTTTATCCGTCCGATATTTAAGCTCCGCTCCGGTAAGATGCTTTTTCTTGCCTTTTGGAGAAAAGAAACGTGTAGGCTCTCCGCTGTCGTCTTCAAATATCGGTATGTTCGGTCCCATAACCTTACCATAATATAGGTATCGAGCATACGGTCCGGGATATACCACCTTGCCGGGTGTACTTGCTGAATATGGACTGCGGGCAAGTGTTCCGGTGTCCATGGGGCAATATGGAATTGCATGGCGAATAACAGCATTGTCGATTGCTTTCTGAACTCTGCCGCCTTTTTCAAGTCCGCATTTCTGCAAAAGCGCATCTCCGGTTTCAAGACGAAAATGAACCGAAACTTTTACAAAAGCCATTATGCCCCCACCACCTTCCAATGCTTGCCGTGTTGACCGCGTCTGTTATCGGTTACACCGAGAATGGTAACGACTTCACTGTACTTCTCATGCAGCTCGGCAGGACGCGGTGTATGCTCTGCTGCAATGCCGTGAACAATAATGTCTCCCTCTCCAAGCGTAAAATAACTGTCTGGTGAATCGCTTTGCTCAAACGCCAATTTAGGAATATAGCTTTTGCCGCCACAATCAGCATCTACAGGAATACGAATAACAATTTTATTCGCCGCTGTTAATCCTTTGCTATCGACGTTGGACGCGATTTCGCAGAACCATGAAACACCGGAGATAACGGTACGATAATACACGTCATCCCCGGTTTCTTGATTCAGTTTTGCGTTATAGATTGTAATTGTTTCGTTACACAGCTTCATAGGTCAAGCCCCCTGTAAAGCAGAGGCGTACCGTTATCATTCTTTTCGCCGTAAAGATACTCTTTGGTTAGTGCGTCCATCTGCGCGCTTGCAGTGTCTGCGTCCATAGCCTGACTATATGTTTCGGAGTATCCGTCTGTATTGAACGAAGAGACGGACGGCGACGCAGCTTGCTCACTCCTGCCAACCGACGACTCCATGCCTATCAAAACATACATACAGAGCTTGACGGCGGCGGGGACAGCTGCCATGTTTTGAACACGCGAATCTGTCAGATAATCAATGCGCTTTCTTGATTTAAATTCAAGCGGGATGAATGCCGTTTCCGACAGTTCGCCGCCGTAACTCTTGTATTCCTGATAGGTAAGATATAATTCGTGTGCCATTTACGCCTCCCTGTCAGGTCTTGTTAACCGTTATAACGTATTCAGTCGGTTTTTTACCGTCCTCTGATACTGTGACAGTCAACATATTTGTACCGGACGCCCACGTCACGGGGGTACCGTTCTCAATGAGCGCATTGGTGACAGACGAATTATTCAGCGTGATTAAGATGACCGCTGTGTTATCATCGCTTGTTGCTGTTACTTTATTGGTGGCATTACTGGTAGCCGCTGTGTAACTGTGCTGATCCGGACCGAATTCGGGAGTTAATGACAGGGCGCCGATAGTCAGCCCCGATAATTTGCTATCGGCAATTATTCCCCCGAAGCAGCAGTGACGTTGAACTGAAGCGCATCCTTTTTCTTGTTGAGGATGAATACGTCTTCAAAGGATTCTTCAAAGTAGATGTACTTTCCCTCAGTAATTGCAGACGGAGGATCAAGCTGTGCAAGCTCATAGCTTACGGGTGTGATGACTGCGGTAGGATGCACAAGGAACATATTAATCTGCTGCGCGTTCGACTTGACGACCCAACCCGTGGTAAAGTCATAGAGGGTTTTCATCAGTGTTGCAGGAACACCGATAACTTCAACCTCATCAAGACGAGAGATATTGCGGTTGACGACAGTGCGTCCATCGAGCACGTCATACTCATGAGCAATATCAGTTGCACGCTTAAGAAGCATTTTTACCTCGTGCGTGCAATACAGAATTCTGCCGTTTGCGGGTACACGTGCATTGTCCATGTTGAGCATGAGAGAATCAAACACGGTAAGAATGTTTGCGGCAGTAAGAGCCGTAGTGTCTGCTGTCATACCCTGTGCAGTCCACTCCGCATAGAGCGTGGAAATGCAGTAAGCGTCCATTTCGGGGAATTTCTGCTCTTCGTTGTACACCTGAGTGATGTTACGAATCGATGCAACAGCGTTAGTCTGGTCAATGTCTTTAGGATGAACAAGAGTAGACCACTTACGCTGATTGCTCAGTACCTTGGGTTCCCATGCGTTATCATAGTTGCGCGTCGCCATTGCGATGGAGTCACGGCTGGAATCAACGCGTCCGGTTGTGGAAATGGTGGGAATATAAACGGTTTTTCCGTCATCACCCATACGATAACGATGGTTGTTAGGAGTTGCGTACAGTGCGCCGAAGTTCAGTACGTAGGGATATGCCTGCGCAAGTTCCTGAGCATACTGCGCTGCATAGTTAATAGCTGCCATTTTGTTGCCTTTCTACCCATTTAAGGGATTTTTGATATTGGTTTTAATCTTCTTTCGCTTTAGGACGAACGCCATTGAATTGAAAGCCGAAAACACTTTTTTCTCCACCTGACGGTTGAGTTCCGGGAAGAACGATGTTAGGTGCCGGCGCGGGAGGTGTAGCCTGTCCATCCGGTTTATCCTCTGCTACCGCACCGGGGTTATCTGCCTTATACTTGGTTACGAAGTCGTCATAACCCAGCAGATTTTCTCCGTCGATTTTGAAATCCTTGTCGGTTGCTTCACGGATGAAGTCACGCTTTGCGGCGGGAGAGGTGAATTTCAGACCGCTTGCCTTTTCACGGAGAAGAAAATCGTAGGACTGCTGAGAGAGCTTTCTCTCATACGCCTGCTTATCCGCATTGTATTTGCTTTGAAGGTCAGTGAAAGACTGTTGCACTTCACCCAGCTTTGTTGCGTCAGCCTGCGCCGCAGTCAGCTTCGTGTTAAGGTCAGCCATATCAGCATCTCTTTGCGTGAGCTGACCATTCAAGTCAGTGACCTGCTGTGTAAGCGTGTTTACTTTGTCATCGAACTTCGTGCGGCTGACATAAGAACCGTCTGCAATATTGACGACATTGAGCTTAGCGGCTTTGATTTTTTCAGCAAGCTGGTCGTATGTCAGAGACTCACCGTTGCTGAAAAGTGTTTTTAAAAATTCCATGCTGTTCTCCTTTTCTTTGCCATCATAGATTTAATTTTTATTTCCGCAGCCACTCTGCGGTTGTGATGCTGTCGCATTTATTTCCCTGCAACACCGGGTATTTATATCATAGGCGAAACGCCCTTGATAACTTAAACAATGACCGAATAGTTTTGCCATTTCTTGTAGATGTCCACGTATGCCTGCTGTTTGTCGCCGTCATATGTGACTTCATAATACATACCGTCAGGAACCGTTGTGCTCACAAGAGCCTTGTTATTCTGAAGAATTTTACACGCCCAAACGATAAAGACATCATCTTCGGTAATCTTTTTATGGTCGGTTTTGTCGGCATGTTGGTTGAAATACTCGACAACCTCTCGCTTACAGAGGTCGAAAAAAGTGTCATTTCCCATAGCTTTATACTCCTTAATTTAATTTTATGGCTTTGAAGCCCTCCACTGTCATACGCTGACGTTTTGTTGGTAAGCCGGACAGCTTTGCAATTTGCGAATACTTTGCGCTGAGAGCGTTGATTTTTCGCTGACAATTTCGCCTGAGCACGTCATCACCTGCTGTTTGAGCTGCCACAGCGGTATCTTTCTGCCGCCGGATTTCAGTCTCTATCTTGCGCATGAGCTGTGAAGCCTCGTAGTTACTGTAGTGTCTGCCGTCAATGTCACAGCCTTTGCGGTTGAGCTTTGCCCACTCTTGCAGCTGTTCAGCCGTATATGCCGGAACAGAATATCGGGTATCAAACGGGAGAGCCATGTGACCGCAGTTCCATTCCCCGATTTTTCTCGGAAATCCTGCGTAACTGATGCCATTTACATCAACAAAATTTTGACCTGACTGTATTTTTTCAAATTCTGCAAGTAAAAAAATATGCCCCTGAACCGGTTCATGGTCAGGCGCACTGTTTGCATGAGCTGAGATTTCATAGGCGTTGTAGCCAAGCTCTTCACCCATAATTTTTGCACTTTGCTGAGATATTTGATTGGCACCGTCAATAATGTTCTGCCGTAATGCAGTATCAAGTCTCCGATGATAACCACTTTCGTACTGTACCTGCAATCCATTGTACCCGATGCGCTGAACCGCTCGACGTGTAGCCGATTTATAATCAGTCAAACCGGAAGCAACGGAAAGGACAGCATCATCGACGGCGGATTTATACGCATCTGACACAGCGGTTGTGTTTGAGATATTCGTCATGGTATCAGCTGTCTGCTCGCTTATAGACTGTGTGAGCCTTTCAATTCGTTCCTGTGCTTCAATGGGCGGCTTATCGTCAACATACGCGGCTGTGAATCGAGAGTCGGTGTATGTTTCTTCCGCAGCTTTGCGATACAAGCGTTGTACATCTTTAGTGCTTAATTTAGCCGCATTTGAGAGGGCAGAAGTGATAACCTTGACGTCGGAGCGTAGTCCTACCATAATAGTCAACCGATTTATACTTGACTGCGTAAGCTCTCCAATTTGCCTTATTTGCTCGGCAGCTCGCTTTATGAAGTACAGATTGATTTCTTCAAATCGTTCCAGTATCGCGTCAACTGCTGTTTCAAGGTCTTTATCTTTCAGCACAGCAGATCACCGCCTTACTGAGATATATTCAAACCGGGAATCATCGCAGCAGCTTTTGAGAGCTGTTCCGCACGAAGTTTTTCCATAGCCGCCGCAGCTTGCGCTTCTGTTTCACCGAAATACCACTGCCGCAATTCAGTATCACTCAAAAGTCCGGCAGAATGAAGTTCCAACCGTTCGGCAAGTTGTTGCGATGTATCATTAAGCACGGAATCATCCCAGTCGAAGGAAACTTCATACTCACCTTGTGGAGCAAGATGATAAATCGTTGCGTACTTGTCCATTGTGCGGATAACGTTACGCAGACAATGCTCTAAGACTTTTTGGTTATCCGCAATAGTTACGTAGGTCCGCTGCCGCATATGGCGTATTTCGGTTGCCGTGCGTGCTTCTTGATTAACGTCAGTAAGTGTTCCGCGCGCCAAACCGCATAGGTCCTCAACTCGTATCAAAATCTGATTCAATCCGGCTACGAGCGATGCGTCACGAATAGCAGGATTGAAGACGTGATAATTATCGTCCGTTCCGAGATCAACGCCACGAAACAGCCGCTGATTGAGTTTAGGCATCTCTTGTCCTTTACCGTCCTTTTTGGGTCGCAAGACTGACGGATCAACGTCCACGGCAAGCTCTGAGCCTTCAAATTCCCACAAAAGGCGCGAATATTGCTTGTCTGCTTCTCTTATGCTGTCAACAGCTTTGGCATAAACAGAAACACCCATAGGACTGTCTACGTCAATGCTGTTTGCACTTGCAGTTTTAAACCATCCGAAAAGAGGTCCTTCACTGTCTTTTACGACTGCTTCAGGTACGAGACTCTGCCACGCATCAACAGATGATAGCGGAATTTCTATACCGAGAGCGTCTCGCGTTTCCGATTTGAAAGCCCGCTGTGTGATTTTTACGTCGGAACCGGAAACTGTGTGTCGTTCAAGTCGTGTGTAGACTGTTTTTCCCTCGGTGAACGAATCTCTAAAGATTACATCTGTCAGAACACTGTCATCTCCGAATGCGATAGGGTAGAGTCCCCATGCCATGTTGAAATCAAAATAAATATGTCCTTCTCGCGGGTACGGTTTGATTGCCATGCCTCCCGCCGCGCATCCTTGTTCCAGCTTTGAACGCAGCACAGTCATGAGCTTTTCAAATTCCCGTGCAAGATAAATCGCGCGCGGATTTGATGTTTTCTCACCGTTCGCGTCTGCCGGTCCTGTGATGTTGCATTTCATTTCTATGGTAACGCCACGAGCTATTTCAGAGCATATTAATCCCGGCAGATTCAGTGATACAATACCCGCATCACTTAACCAAGGAGACTGATTGAGGTACATGTCATACCATAAATTCATAGCGTTCGTCATTTCGGACGAGAGCGGACTTTCAATGTGTTCAACGGTTTCGATGTTTTTATACGGTAATATTTTTCTCACCACCCTCATGAGCTTATTAAAAATATCAGATAAAATGATATGCCATCACCTGCCTTGCAATCCAGTACCATTTCTTTATTGTCCTTTTCGCCTCCATACGCGTTCCATCGCATACCGAACGGCGTCAATGGAGTGGTTGTTCGCATCCGGGTAGCCGCTTATAACCTCATCGTCCGCCGTCCGTTCGTATTCATAATTCTGAAATTCTTGTACTGTTGCCGGACAACGTATCGGGTCAATCACAATGGAACGTAAGGATTGAAGCCATTTAATACCGTACCGAACGGAATCCGGACCTTTGACTGCCGGACGACAGAATGCGCCGTATTCGCGGTAGTCTCCGACGCTTTTAGGTTCCGCACTGTCAGCTGTAATCAAGTCGTCGCCTGTGACGCCTTTTTTAGTTTGCAGTGCATACCATGTTGCTTGATTGCTTTCCTTGTTCGCGCGGTACTCGTCAAAAATATACAATGTCAGACGTGCGGCATCGTAGTGCATTTTCGCCCAGTGGAACGGATCGGGGTACCAGCCCCAGTCAATACCCATGTAAATCCGGTCGAATGACTTGACCATATCGTCCGGAATTTCCCGGATGTCGAGATTGTCAAAAACCTCTCCGCCTGTTCCGATTGCCTCACCGAGATACTCATGCTCATATGCACGCGGATTTGTTTCCTTGAGAAAATCTGCGTCGTCAAGAAACTGTTGTCCAAGCCATTCTGTCGGAACGTCTAAATAACACGATTTGTGCCGCAATGCATCTTTGCGCGGCGTCAGAACGTATTGATTTGCCCAGTTTGACTTGCTTATCGGAGGGTTGAACGACTTGAATACAACAAATTTCGTCCCACCACGGAGCACGGATTGCTGTACGGAACGTATTTCTTCCTCACCCGAAAACTCATCGAGTTCTTCAAACCAGAGAAATTTGAAATAGCCTTTTGCAATTTTGATGGATTTCGTCTTCTTTGCCTTGTCCAGCCCACGAAATTTGATGACTTGCCCTGTTGGCAGATACGTAAAGCTGTGTGGACTTGTACGTGCTATCCACAAGTGCCGCACACCAAGAGCTTCGATGCTCCATAATATCTGCTCATACACGCTGTTGCCAATCGTGTTGCCGACTTTACGGTATATGATAGCATTAGCAAGCGGATCAGACATGATGCCGAGAACAATCTCAGTACCGATGAAAGAAGACTTTGTTGAGCCTCTGCCGCCGAACAAATCATAGTAGGTATGATTACCCTCAATGATATCCCAATGAACCGTGTAAAAAGCGGGTGCAATTACATCAGTCAGTTTAGTTACGCTTGCAGTTTCCGCAGCAGCATTTTTCCGTGTAGCACGTTCTTCACGGCGTACTTCGATTTCATGGGACACCCGTGGATTTTCGAGATTCTTTTTTCCGCAGAGTGATGCTTTCTTATAGCTGTATCCTGCTAAAATCGCGGCTTTGATTTCATTTTCTGTGTCGAGATAATAATCAACGAACAGCTTTTGCAGTTTTGTAAGTTCCCCAGCCATACGGTTACTCCTTCGGAACTGGAATATCGTTGATGATTGTCACGGGACTTTCCGCATTCGTATCTGTTCGATTAATATAACCGCCTTGCTCCATAAGCATCTCAAACGCTCCAAGACCACCCTCGCGCATGTTTTTGACCTGCTGAAGCACACCAAGTGTGAAGTTATCTATCTTTTCTTTACTGATACCCATGCGAATGAGCAATGCGTCTTCCTCCGCTGATAATTCCGGCTGAGCATCCATGATTTTACGGATGATTGATTTGAGCGTTCTTTCTTCTTCGCGTTTTGCCGCGCTTGCCCTACCGCCTTTGGAGCGGATTGCAAACGCTTCTTCTTCGGAAAGTGTGTCAAGAGGACGCAGCCCTGACATATTCCGATTTTCCTGTGTTTTCTTTGGCAAGGCACGCACCTCCTATTTCTTCAAAAATTGGCATAAGAAAAGCCCTCACCTGAATGTTGAACGGTGAAGGCTTGAATTGCCGTATGTTTACTTGCCGGATTTCTTAGTTGGAGATTTCTTGTCAGCTTTCCTTGCTTTTTCAGCGCGGATATAGACGGAATTGGAGTCGCCGAGTGCCTTTCCGAACGCTTTTGCCTGTTCAGCGGTAAGGTTCTTCAGCTTTTTATTGATGTCTGCGGGATTGTGTTTGTCAGCCATGATAAGACCTCCTTTGTCTCCATGTTTAGTATATCACAATTGACTTGAAAAATCAAGCCGAATCGTTACAAATCTTAATAATGATTGCGCGTCATAGTCAAAACACTGCGGTCAAGCACAGTGTAATACACCTCGCGGCTGGACTGCTGAGAGGAAATTACATTATAGCCTTGCGTTAATGCGAATTGACTCATACTGTCGTGATAGCTTTTTGAACGAGCAAATCCGAGAGCTTTGCGGCTTTGGGGATGAGCTTTTACGAAATTGTCATAAAGCGACCTCAACTGCTTTTCAGAAATTACTTTCGCCTTTTTGTTCAGCACAGCGCCAACCGTTTTACCGGTGCTGTCACCATATGCTTTTGAGCCGGAAAGATTGTCGGAAAAATACAGACCGTCTCCGTGAATGCCAACGCCGACATAGGTTGTATCGCCGTCTGTCAGCATATCACAAATGTCCTGTGCAGTTACGGGAATACCGTTTACCGTCGTGTCGTTGACCGTTCGATATATCGGTTTCAGCGCGCCCGGACCTGTTGTAAGCTGCTTAAATGTTGCCGCATCCACGATTTCCGGCTTATCATTCATGCCAAGCCCATATATCATTTTTTGGAGATGGGTTGTCTGATTTAAAAATGCCGGAATATCTGTGTCGTTTACGTTTATAAGAAAATCATGAAGCTGTTGGTCATCCATAGCCTGAACATCAGCCAACGTGAAACCTGACGGGGTGGATACCTTCGGTGCAGGCGGCGAGCCTGTCATACCACTGCTTGATCCTCTGCCTCCCACTTTACTTGCCTCCCTTTGAGGTGCCGGCTTTCTTTTTCACGGAACTTTTATTGCCGCCCGGCTTTAAAAGCGTTACGCCTTTAGCGGTCGCTACAAATCGTTCCTCACCGGAAATATTCTTAGTTTTCTGCTTTGCCAAATCTGCCACCTCCCTTAGTGAATGATTTCAACGTCGATTATAACGCGGGGAAGTCTTCCACCCGCGCGCGGATATGCGTATGTACCGTCGAAATGAGCACCGGTTGCTTTGAATTTTACGCCCGGAGACAGAATCGCTTCGGACTGCTTTACATTACCAAGCACACACTTTGTATCAGACGGAGCTTTGATATTGATATAGACCTCTCTACCACCTGACGCATAGCCTGACATAAACGGGTTTTTATTCGGGTCGAAAGCCGCTGAAACAAATTTCTTTTCCTGATATACCGCTCCTGTGATTGCCGCGTTAAGCTGTGCATCACTCATGTTCTGATAATTCTTTACGCCAAGAGCTTCGAGAAAGTCTTTATGCGCGGCGCGGACCAACACGGTATCCTTTCCTATGTCGTGCATTGCCGATAGCAGGTGAGAATAAACATACTGCTCTGTTGCGTTGAGCGGCATATCATTTTCAAGCGCATGATTGAGATTCTGCGATATGGTAAACCCGTTTGCCTGCGTATCCTCACGGATATACTGATTGATTGCCAGCCTTGTATTTATGTCGTATTGACTGCTCTGCGTCTGCGCCATATCGTCAACCTCTTTTTGTGTGAGCTTGACATATGTACGCGGACTTGCTATAGTTTGCTGCGGTGTCAATGACGCACCGGAAGTCATACCACTGCTTGAACCTCTGCCGCCCATTTTAGTACCTCATATCTTTCTGAATTTTTCCTGAAATGCTGTGAGCGGGAAAATGTTTCCGTCGCAACCATCCGGGATGATCCCATAGAAGAAAATCATCTTTGGCTGAAGACGCGCCAGCATTTCCGCGTATCCAACTGCAAACAAACGAGCGGTATCTTTGTTAATCTGCGTACCTACCGAAGATACCGCGACGCACCCGCCGATAGGTTCGCCATCAAAACACCAGTCAAAACTCTCTTTACCGCTCCAACTGATTGTTGGAATCACATTTATCCCGTTCGCCTGCCAGTACGCGCCGAGCCAGTGCTTGCGGTAATGGTTATAAATCTGAATAGCAAGCGGAAAATCCGTATATGTTGAAAAATCGGGTGTAAATACGCATTTAAACTGTCGGAGCAATCCCAGATACGCTTCCGGGTTGGTCCAGCATCGTAAAAACTGATAGTCATCCACGAAAAAATGGACACCCTTGTTTTCGGGATGCTTACAGGATTTTGCATAATTAAAGCCGATGAACTCATCGACTGTGCAATCCGAAGGAGTGAGACGGGGAATCCCATACGCACCAACTCCGTCGAATACGCCTTTATTAATATTTTCGTAATTGCGTGTCTGTCGGTACATAACATCCCCGCCTCCTTTCCCTAAAATAGATATACCCCGAAACGGCTTCGGGGTATATGAGTGGCATCCGACAATTATTTGTCAGGAATCCACGGTATCATTGTATCACAGGTATTCGGGACAAAGGGGGACAGGTTTTGCTTTTTCATGATTTTTCTTCTGCATTTGTTCTTGAAAGATACCTGTAACAAGTTTTCTTCACACTGTCTTCAGCCATATCGCCGTTTCCGACACTGCACGCGGTTTGACGCCACGACATCCCCTCACAAAAGCGGCACTGAAAGATTTGCCGTGTAAGGCTGTCCGGTATGTCAGCTATGTATCTTTCAAGCCGATTACGTTCATGGATGCATTGCAATTGTTTTGCCGCGATGATAGCTTGCAAATCAAGTATTTCTGCAACATATCGGCTTACCTTGTCATTCGCTCCCGGAGCACGCGGCATTCCCGACAGTTCAGGAGAAGAGGCGGATGTAACGATGCTTTCAAGATTTGCAAGACGGTTCTTGTCCATCTCAATTTCCCGATTCAGGTAGTACAGCTGTGACAATTCCTTGATTGTCATACATTTTCCCTCGCTTTCTGAATTCTTGCTTTAAGAGCTTGCATTAAACTTTCCTGTGTATCCTCTTTCCGACTGAGAGCTTTAATAACATCCTCGTCAACTCCGCCCTTAACAACCAGATGATGTACGATAACCGGGCAAGGCTGCCCCTGCCTGTGTAGCCTCTTATTCGTCTGCTGATATAGTTCGAGCGACCAAGTCAACCCAAACCATATAACATGATGACCGCCTTGCTGAAGATTCAAGCCATATCCACAGCTTGCGGGTTGGATCAGCAGTAGGTCAATCTCACCCGCATTCCATGCATCCTCCTCATCTTTGCCGTGATACACTTGTACATTGAGTCCGAGAGGGCGGAGAGCAGTCAAAAGTCTGTCAAGGTCGTGCTTGAAATTGTAGCAGATGAGAGCGTGCTGCCCGCCAAGCTGTTCAACTGTTTCAAGCAACGCCTCAATCTTACAGTCATGAACCTCCGTTACGCCGCCATTTTCGTTGTACACGGCACCGTTGCACAGCTGTAAGAGCTTACCCGATAGCACTGCGGCAGTTCCGGCAGTAACAACCTCATCCTCCGCTACTTGTAGCAGAGCATCGCGCTCCAACTGCTTGTACGCTTTCTGTGATACCGTATCGAGGACAACCGGAACATCCTCGTACATAAGTTCCGGAAGCGAAAGGTAGTCTTCTGATTTCATGCTCACGCATATATCAGCGATAGCCTCATAGATTTGTTCTTCTGCGCCGTCGCGTGGTGCATACGTAAATATTGTTGTCTGGTTACGCTTGTCCGGCACAAAGAATGCATCCCTGTAAGAGCTTATTGTTCTGCCGAGCCGCTTGCCCTTGTCGAGCAAATACACCTGCGCCCATAAATCCATGAGACTTCGGGAGCAGGGAGTACCAGTCAGCTCAACGATTCGGCTGATTTTCCCGCGCACCATTTTTAAACTTTTGAAACGCTTTGCCTGATGATTTTTGAAGCTGGAAGACTCATCGATAACCACCATGTCAAAGGGCCAGCTTTGCCCGTAATATTCAACGAGCCAAGTTACATTTTCACGGTTGATGATATAAACGTCCGCCTCCGTTTCCAGTGCGGCAACACGTTTCTGCGCTGAGCCAAGCACAAGCGAAAATTTAAGATCGTGTAGCTGAACCCATTTTGACGCTTCACTGGTCCAAGTGCTTTCCGCTACCTTTTTAAGTGCGATAATTAAAACCTTGTAAACACACCACCGATAGTACCTCAGCTCCTTAATTGCACTGAGTGTAATTGCCGTTTTACCGAGTCCCATATCAAGGAATAAACCAACTGCTGTATCATTTACAATTCGGTCGGAACAATATTTCTGATATGGATACGGATTGTAGTCTTTCATTGCCCCATCACCTCTTTACACCTTTCCACGACTTCATCAATCCTGTCATTGCTGTCTACCGCCGAAAACACGTCGAAACCTAATCTGCGAAGCACTGACTGAACATACTTCTGTCTGCTGCGTTCCTTTTCGCCGGGCTTTTTCATTTCAACAAAAATCAATTTTCCACCGGGCAAGAGTATGATTCTGTCCGGCACACCAGTGTATCCGGGACTTACAAACTTCAGGCATAACGCGCCGCATTTAAGGGCTTTTATTTTCAGCCGCAGCTTGTTTTCATAATAGCTTTCGAGCATAAATCCTCCGTTTGTAACAAAATTGCGAAAAAACCTATATAACTATACGTATTATAGAGTTTATAGCGTATATATGCGTGTGTGCGCCTATAAACTCTATATTCCATATAACATATTAGAAAATAGTGTTACAATGTTACATCTTATATATAACCGTACTTTACTTTAGTTTTCTTATGCGTTTTTCTTTTCTTTACTTTAGTTTTCTTGTGTTTACCACTGTAACATTTTTTGTAACAAAAAGTGTAACATGTTACATAGTTAAGAATCGCAACTAATTTGAAATGTAACATGTTACGCCTGTGTTACACCTCTCTGTTACAATGTTACACCACATATTTCAGCCCTTGAATACAAATCCGCGCTGTATACTGTAGGGACCAAAACGCATGGTTTTTTCGGAACGCTCCCATCCGGGAAGATTGGCAAGAATGGCGTTAATTTCACGGGTATCCGCTGGTTTGATGTCACGGAGATTTCCGTTAAACAGCTCACACCAGATTTCGATGGGACAAACACGGTCACGCTGAACAAGCTGTATGTCGCCATCTGACGGCGCACGAACCGCACCCGCCCAAAAGTCGCGGCGTCTATCAAGCGACCATTTCGCCCAGTCAGAGGGAACCGGCTTCTCAACAAACTCCTGAACCAAGCCCTCTCGTCCGGATACTTCACGATGCTCTTCCTGTTTAAGCAATGCCATGTCTTCGGCTTCTCCTGTGAGAAACAATTCCTCACCGAGCTGCCAGCGTACTTTTGCTTCCGCCCACAGCTGGTTTATATCATCATCGGTCATTTTGAATACGCTTTTCGTCGCAGTATTTATACCGATGTCTACGGGCCAAAAGCGGCGATTGCCGGTGCTGTCCTGTAGAAACGCGAAATTGTTGCACGTGCCGAAGAATACACAAGAGCGGGGAAGCTCCTTGACGTGCCTGCCGTATGCCGCGCGGTATCTGTCTGCACGGAGCGACAGAAACTGCTTAATACGCGAAATGTCTGATTTTCGGAATGCGTCCAGCTCCGCGATTTCGACAAGCCATACCCCCTGCAATAGCTCGCTCGCCTCCTTGCCCTCAAATGTCGATATGCTGTCGTTGAACCAACCTCTTGACATTTTATCGAGTATTGTACTCTTGCCGGCACCCTGTCTGCCGCAGAGGATCAGCATATTGTCGAACTTAACCCCCGGCGTCATTGCGCGTGCAACAGCAGCGGTGAAGGATTTGCGCGTAACAGAACGGTTGTATTCATTGTCCTCTGCACCGAGATAGTCAATAAACATGGTGTCAAGCCGCTCCACGCCGTCCCAGACAAGCCCCTGAAGGTAGTCCTGAACGTCATTAAACGCATGAACAGATGCATGGATATCAAGCGCAGAATCAATGTTGCCGCGTCCTGTAATGCCCCACGCACGCTCCATGTACCAGTATAAGCCATTGCTGTCCGTGTCGCTCCATAGACGGCGTTTGTTGTCTGCTGACCACGGAAGAGCGTCAAGCACCTCACCGCGCCCGGCAAATTCATTCAGCGCAAATTTACCCTTCAAGCGGGGATCACCGTTTAAAATGAGCAGATTGTTGTTAATGGTTGATTTGATTGCTCCCGTCTGTGTTCGCTCTAACCCATCCATCCAGTCTGCTTCGCTGCTTGTGTCCGCACCGGAAGTCTGCTGTGTAGCGTTTTCCCCCGTAATGCCGCTGAAATCGTTCACCGCTGCCGCAAGCTGCTCACGATTGATTGTTGCACACACGGCTTTGTCATTGAGCGCGAGAGTACACATTGCGGCATATGACGGCAGTTTGACAACAGGAGTATCCGGCGTTGCATTGTCATCCATGTCACCGTATTTGTGCAGGCGCACGAGGTCAAAGGCATTGACAAGTCTGCCGCTGCATGGGTCTGTTGCGTGATGGCTATACAGGAATTTTCCACCGTCATAGATAATTGCGCCGCCAGCTGTTGAACCGCCGAGATAAGTGAAGCGTTCGGGATCATTCGTGACTGGATCATATATGCCGGGGAGAAACTTGCCCATTGCCGTGTAAATATCGTATGTACGGCAGAATGCGCCAACTGTACCGGATTTTGCTGTCGGATCACCCTGCTTCATCGCCAACTTTTTATAGCTTACCGCATTAGGCACTTGGGGCCAGCTCTGATAGTCGTGCCAGTCTTCGTAAGTTTCGAGCAGAAAATCCGCTGAGATGAAAGGCGCGTCTTTAACCTTGTAAACAGTTTCGCTGTCCGCACAGCATGAGGGCCAGTACATCAAACGGTGCGACTGAAATGTTGTCGGGTCAGCCATATTGATACCGATAAATTCTGCCACACGACGCGCACACGGTTCGTACTCATCCGGTGTTACTGTCCTGTCGAACGGTACAATCAGGCGCAGTCTCGGCGCGGCAGGGCTGTGTTTCCGCGTGCTGTAAATGCAGAAACCGCACCCCAGCTTGTCCGCCTTAGCCACAATATCTTCTGTCTGCCAGCCGGGAATATTATCAAAATCAAGGGAAATCAAATCACGCCCGATAACATTTTCAACCTTGCGTCGCTGTTCACGCAATGAACCTCCTACGAAACCGCCTATGTCCTTCAAATCGTCCTGCTTCGATTTCGGTAGCTTCATGTAGCTTTCAAGCGTTTCTGTACCGCGAACGGTCGTGCTCAGTCTGTTATAAAGGTCGGATACATTTAACGTCGTTTGCACCCACACCGTATCTTTGCGGCTGTTGCCAACCGATATGACTATTTGCCTGTCATGTGTCATCATTAGTCCCTCCAACCGACTGCATTACCGCTCCCCCCCCCATGAATCTCGTTCAGCCTCTGCTCCCAGCGTATCAGTTTATTTGACATTATGCTGTCTGAGCGGAGACTGCCTAATGCGCTTTCGAGCACAGAAACGCAAAGCAATACGTCATTGACCTCTTCGTGTAATGCCAAAACCGCATCTGTCGTTGAAATTGGCGTCGGATTCACACCGCGCAACGCACGAGAGAGTTTTAAGGCTGCATGAGTAAGTTCGGCTGATTCTTCTGCAAGCTGTTCCAAAGCGGATTCAACGCCGATGCTTTTAATAATGTCATGCTTTTCAGCGATCTCATTCATTTGAACTCCCTCCCGGTACGAATGTCGCGTATTTCAATACGGCTAATAAGCTCAAAGCCAGCTAATCCGAGTATGTATTTCAGTGTTTTGATGAGTGTGTTTGCACGCTTTTCAAGCTCGTTTTCCTCACGCACTATGGGACTGAGCGCGGCATACGCAGTAGGGTCAGCATAGCCCTCTCCGTTTTTTCTGAGGTCTGTCATATTATCCTCCTTACTCTACGACTACAAAGGCATATGGATAGCGTTTGCAGTTTTCTAAGATGCTTGATAGGAATGCTGTCGTGCCCAGAACCGCTCTATAGCCGTATGCCGGATCAAACATAGCGTATTTGTCACTGTGATCTTTTAATGTATGAATCCCGGATTCAAGAATCGGTATCAGCTTCTTACAGCTTACGCCATGCCAATCAGTCGGATATGAACCGCAGACATCCTTTATCATTGCCGACGTATGCGCTGTGTAGCAAATCCAGTCATCTCCAACCTGAGCGTACTCATCCGCGCCCTCGATTTTTGCTTTAAAGCTGACGTCGTATGTATCCATGCGATTCTTCACCTCTTTCTGCATCATTTGAGGAATAATATTCTCAAAATCGTCTTTTGCGGTTGAACGTCGGAAGTGCAGTTCCGGGTGTTCTCTGTAGCATTGCGGACAGATGTCAATCCAGCCGAATTTCGGATTACAAACGCTCTTCCAACCGCACTGCCTCTTAACTGCATTCACAACTCCTATGTCACGGATGTCTATACCTCCCACACCTATGAGACGGTCGCCGCACACGTCACAAATAATGTCGTATCCGGTTTCTCCGTGATAATCATCATAAGGGAAAAATTCCATGTCAAGCATTTCTGTTAGCCTCCTTTTCCAATTTGTCCAAAGTGCCGTCTAAATACAGACACATCGCTTCAATTACAATCACATTAATTACAGTATCAAGCTCATCAAATGATTTGTCTGACTGCTTATCTTTACGTTGACCAGCCGTTTTCTGTGTCATGAGCTGTCGCAGCATCTCACAATGTTCTCGCAGACACGGCACATTCGCACATTGCTTGCTCATTTGCAGGAATAACCACATCGTATCAAATGAATCCCGTTTTACTCTGTCTTTATCCATTATGTGCCACCTTATCTTTTGTACCAGTCACCGATTTTGTATCTATCGTATTCGTCCTTTGTTACCGAGAACGAATAGCGAACTGATTTGCCATTCTTTTTTCCTGCAATCGTAAAACGGTAGGTAGTCGGATAGTATGTACCGTCGATAAAACGAGCTGGGTTGTACTGCTTGTCCACAATGCACCCTTCAGAAAGACGGTTTGTCTCATTAATTACCATTCCCGCAATGACTGCTCCGATTAGAATAATCACGGCGATAATAATCAATACGGTAATAAATTCAGTTATGTGAAATTCTGACCTCATATTTCCTCCATCAGTTAATCCATTTCACAATAGTGTCTCCGCAGAATCCCTTAACCCATATGTACCAAGCATAACATATTGCGTTTGATTTGCTGTATCTCTCGAAATCGCCGTTCATCGCGCACCGTAGCCGCCCGGAACTGACATATATGGTTTTAGGTGGGTACTTTTTAAATAATTCACGCCGAGATTTACCTTCGAGAAATTGTATTTTGAGAAACATCGCGACCTTGCAGCCATCGGTTGAGATGTCGAGCGCGTGTTCCACAAACTCTTTTGCAAGAGAATACGGTGGATTTGTCACGATATCCATCCCCTGAATGGGGGGGGTAACGGTTGAAAGAAAGTCAATCCTCTCGCCGCAACCCCGGTCAATGAGGTCAGAAGCATATACCATGTACCCCGCCTTTTCAAACTCTTTGACAAGATGTCCTTCACCGCAGGCGCATTCCCATATTATCGGAGAAAATTGTTCCACCTCTGTGAGAAGTTGTGCGGCTTTAGGCTCTGTCGCGTAATAGTCATGAATTTCTCGCTCATTCTGTGCGTAATTACGTGCGCCGAGAATTGCATGAGCAGAGCGGCTGTTTCCGGTCCAATCTTTCATTTCCGCCTCATTTTTGCTTCGCATTTCGGGCATACCTGTAATCCTTCGGGAATAATCTCACCGCAATACACGCAGAGTTCTGCATTTTCGCCGTGTAAAAGCTGTGTAGCAATCTCTCCGCCGCACGCTGCATATCCGGCAATATCAATGAACGTGTCAGATTTAGGTGATTTTGCGGTAATGGCACGCGCCACCTTGAACTCAATAAGCATGAGGGCAACATCGGTAGCTGTTATTGAAACATCATAGCCATTTGCTTTGAGATGACTCATCCACATTTCAGCAATAGCCTTGAAATTATTTTCGGGTTCTCCGTATTGTTTATTGCGATCCGTGCATACGCAGGTTCGCGCGTTTTCCAGTATTTCTTCACGCTTCATAAAACCCCTCCTATATAAATAGATACTAACAAAATAACTGCAATCAAACTCCCCACACCGAGAAACATTCCCGACCGAGAATCTTTGCACCCGATTCCGGAAAGATAAAGAAGCAGCATAATGAGAAACAGCATGACTTGCAATACAGTGAGCATAATTCGCATCATTGCAATTCCCTCCGTTCACGGTCACGTATGATCCAATCCGGAAGTTTCCTGCTTGTACTGTAGCTGAAGCTGACAGAGGTTTCCAACATGAACTCCTTGCCGCACGCGGGACAGTCAATAGCGTATTGACCTTCGTTATATGCCTCGTCCATCTCGCAGCATTCAATTTCCACACCGCACCAAGGGCAATAGATTTCTTCCTCGTAGCTTGTATCTCGCCCCTCCTGAATGTCTTGCAGTACATCCTTCATGTGCTGTTTTTTCTTGCAGGCATAGCACTCGTCTTCCCACGAGAGCATTTCGGCAACCTTGCCGCAGATTTTACACTGTTTTTTCATGTGTCATCCTCTCACTTTCCTCCAAAATGATATTTTGTTACAGCTATCGGAAACTCTTCGATTTCTGACGCCCATAAGCATGTGCCGGCACCATTCAGCCTCTCCCAAATCAGTGGAAATCCGCCGATGCCGTCAAACAGGCTTGCCATTGTCCAGTCACCATCACAGCATAAAGAGAGCTTTTGCAGAACATACTGCCACGGCGGCAGGGCAATGCTGTTTCCGAGAGCTTTGTATCTTGCCGTATCAGTACATTCTTTATGTACCTTGCCGTTTGTATCTGCCCACGTACCAATATCTGTCCAGCCATCAGGAAAGCCTTGTAGGCGTTCGCATTCGAGCGGAGTTAATCGACGAGCTGTTACGGATTGGCATACAACAGGAGGATCTTTATAGCCGCGTGCGAGTAAAGGTGTTGAAACATCATTGCCAATATTGATGTGACCCACGTCCAAGCAAATTGCGGTATAATCGGTAACACGGCTTTGATGATCCCCCATTAACGTCGGAACTGTTTCACCGTTTCCGTTACCGCGCGCATCATACACACGCGGAGAAACTATTACAATACCGCCCTGATTGCAGGCTGGATTTCCGCAGTTGCCATCAAGTGTTCTGGACGTGTCCGCTTCATAAATACCGCTATGCGGATTGTCAGACAGCATACTGTTTGATGCATATGAGCATATTCCAAAAGCCTTTGACTGTGTAGCAGTAATGCCCGACTTGCCTGCTTGTCCGTTATCAAGCGAGCAGATCATAGGCAGTGCGCCGTGTGATCCGGCACGCAGCGTTTCGCTTACTTCACCTGTGATTCTGCCACGATTTGTGATTCCAAAGCAATCCGTAGGATTGTCGGCAGCACCTTTTCGCGACGTTCCGCACGACGCAGAATTCCCCGGCAGGCTTTCGCGCTCAAAGAGTATTTCGGGTGCGCTTGAACCACCAAAATCTGCGACAAGTGCGATTCTACGGCGACGCTGGGGGACTCCCCAAAACTGTGCGTCAAGTACACGCCAAGCAATGGAGTATCCGTTTCCCATGATGCAGCCTGATGTATGCCAGCCCCCCCCATTCGCAGGTCGAGGAATTGAGGCATTTTCGTCTGCGATCCGGACTGTTTCTTCGAGGACCGCGCGGAAGTCTTCGCCGCCGTTTGACGAGAACGCACCGGGCACATTTTCCCAGACCATGAATCGAGGTCTGATGTCAGTTCCTTTTCTACCTCTGTCTTCATCAGTTTTCCTCATTTCTTGTATAATGCGTATTTGTTCCATAAACAGACCGGAACGCTCTCCGGAAAGTCCGGCTCTTTTTCCGGCTATGCTAAGGTCTTGACATGGACTGCCGCCGATTATTACATTGACTACGGGAGCATCCTTGCCACAGATTTTTGTAATGTCGCCCAAGTGATTCATATATTTTCCTCACACGCTTTAGAAAGCCGCAAAATGGTGCGCGTCATTACGAACCACCATACCGCTGGTCAGTACACTGCCAGTCGTCAGTAGCATAGAATCAAGCTCAATTCTATCAATTTCATATGCTACCGCGCATTCGTGTTCGATTCTGCACCCACGAGCGCATTCCCAACCTTCAGCAAAATAAACGATATCAGCTGTCGCAAGAAGTGCAATACTTTTCGCGAGAAATTCAAGCGGAGTTCCGTTAAAATCGTCGAAAAACGAACCAATAACTTCCACTTCGTCACCTGTATAAGACTTTGCCAATGAAATAGCTTTTTCACGTTCTGCGCGAATTTCTTCATCGGTTTTTCCTCTCATCGGTTGACTAATTAACAGTTTCCTCATATCAGATAATCCCTTTCTCGAGAAGCTTCGGTCCGAAAAGTTCCAGTCCGAAAAGTTCAGGCAGAGCGTCAGCGAATTTTTTATAAAGCGGAATTGCCACTTCGCGCATTTGTACATGAGCGGCAGAGGCGCAGCGCAGCTTAAAAAAGTGCCGCCATTCCCTTATATTCGCTGTCATAACCAATTCTGTTTTCAGACTGTTGGGGAGAACTGAACGCGCTTCTTCCGGTGAGCAACCATAATTAAGAAGATTGAAATAAGCCATTTCGGCGGCGAGGCATCCCTCTTCCCACAGCATCCAGCCGTCTGTATTTCGCGAAAGGAAACAGGGTTCGATCACGGTGATTTCAGTGCCGAACTTGTCCTTACTGTAATTACAATAGCGTGTCGATTCCTGACTGTATGAAGCAAGCCTGTGGCGGACGATCTCATGAGAAACGCCCCGGTCACATACAAACTTTACGGATATGCTCACATGTTCAAGCACTGATTCATGATTTCGCGCGATGAGCTTCTTTGCGAAAGAGTAGCACGATTCCTCCATAATGAGGTCTTCAGATTTATAACAGGTGCGTCCGCAGAGTTCGATGTGTTTAAGTATGGAATCACGGTCAATCGGAGTCAGAATTTCAGTATACGGTTTTACGATTTTCATGTATATAACCTCTCAGTCTTTCTTAAAGTAATGTCCTACCCAGCCGTCAGCGTTCAGCGGAAGCCCCTCAGCCCACGGAATCGGGCATGACATCATAGCCACAACAGTATTAAGCATTGATTTTTCGTCTGCAAACGGTTCGATTTCAATAACCACTTCGTCATGTACATGGAAGACAACCGGGAAACTTGCTGATTCAAGCTGTTCGATACAGTGTGCAAGACAGTCACGTGCGATTGCCTGTACGCAGTTCTCAACGAGCTTTCCTCCATAGGTTTCAACGCGAGTCCACTTCTTCGACGTCTGGTCAACACCTGCGTATGAAATGGACGGGTTTCCCCATTTGTTTTCACCGATAGCCGGATCAACATAGAATAGCTTTCTGCCGGAAGGCAGCTCAATTGTGAGACAAGTTCGCCCCTGCATAGCGTCGTATTCGCGCGATAATGTACAGCATCCAACGCGTGCATAGCCGCCATTCGCAACTACGGAGACGGCGGCATTGTCAAAAGCATACCAGAGGTCACATATCTTTGAGTTTGCCTCTCGCCAACGGCGCACAATATCGGGAAGATCCTCTTCCGGAATACCCATGTCTAAAGCTCCCATATTGATTAACGCTCCCGTACTGCCCTGATATCCGAGCGCAAGCTCTGCCACCTTGCCTTTTTGTCTGAGATGCCCGTTTTCTCCACCCTTGACAACATTGCAATGAAACATTTGTGAAGCTGACGCGCAGTAAATATCGCCGCCATTACGGAATACGTCAAGTCTCCATTCCTCACCTGCAAGCCATGATATTACTCTCGCCTCAATCGCCGAAAAGTCCGCATCAATGAGCACACGACCGTTCGCGGCAACAAAAGCCGTGCGAATAAGCTGTGATAAGGTATCGTTTACGCTTCCATACAAGACACGAAGATTGTCGAGCTTCCGCTCACGAACCAGCTCACGCCCAAGGTCAAGAGGATCAGTGTATGTACGGGGTAAGTTTTGCACCTGTACTAATCGTCCTGCCCAGCGACCGGTCCGGTTTGCACCGTAAAATTGTAGCAGTCCGCGAACCCTGCCATCTCCACACACGGCGTTTTCAATCGCGTCGTATTTCTTCATGGACGTTTTGCCAAGCTCCTGACGGATTTCAAGCATCCGTTTCGCTGCTGCGCTGTTTTCGTCGCGGTCAAGTAGTTTGCTTACTGTTTCTTTGCGGAGGTTGGATATCTCTTCGCCAGTCTCACCTTCAAGCCATGCTGTAAGCTGTTTGACGCTGTTGGGATTCTGTAAGCCGGACAGCGCGACAGCTTCCGCTTTCAACCGTTCATTCATTACCGTACCGAGATAAAGCGCATTCTTTACAAATTCCATGTCAACTGCGACGCCTCTGTTGTTGATAATAAGGTCGGTTTCCCACTGCTTCTGCACGCTGTCAGGTACCGGAAAGCTCGACAAACGAGATTCTATTTCCATCTCCGTAACAACGTCCTGCGCGTTGTATTCCTTGAAAAGCTGCCACTTATCAGGATCATGACGCGGGAGATTCCGAGTGCGCCCACCGTTAGCCTTTGTCGGCTTGCAGGGAACGCAGAAATACTGTATAAGCGACTTGCCGATTCTCAGCTTTTGCTTGTCTTCCGGTAAACCGATAGCCTTACCCGTCGCGTCCAAGCCTGCTGTATAGCCGCAGTAAAGCCCATGCAGCATGGTGTCATGCCATTGTCTCGGTTCAAGTTCTGTGTTATAATACCGAGAAAGGCATCCCCACTCAAAAGCCGCGTTGAAAGCGTGTTTCACGTATGCCGGATTAAAAATCATATCGGTAATGTTTTGCGGAATTTCGCGCGTTTCAGTGAGGTCAATAGTTTTTACCGGACCGCCATCGACACTGTAGGAAAGCAAAAGTATCTCAAAATCCGGACTGCGTATATACGCTTGTGCGCCAGCCTTTTTAATGTTGACGCTCGAATATGTTTCAAGGTCAATACTTAAATGATGCAGATACGTATACATAGCTGTTTCTCCTTTGCTCAGATTTGCATAAAAGCGCATGACCGGAATATGCCATGCGCTTTTATGCCATTTATTTCATCGAGGCATTCCGGTAATGGGGTCAATCGGATAGGCTGGAGCAGTACCGTATGCAGCCGCTCCCTGTGTAGGCGCAACACCCTGTCCAATTCCGGCAAAATCGGATGCCGCAGACGCACCACCCGAAAGCGGTTCGCCATCGCGTGTTTTAAGCACATTACCAAGCCCACATCCGACGCCTTTGTTGCCGGAATTAGCGTAGCCGAAGAATCGAACCGTAACACGTGCATACATGCCGCTGTAAATGTCCTGCGGTGCAAGCTGACAGTTGATGTTGTCCATTCCGACGACCTGCGGAGGCTGTTCACTGGATGCCGTCATTACCCAATGCCCTTTGCATTCCTCTCCGAACGGTGTTCCGTCCTGTCTGACACCGTCTCCATCATGGAGCACGGATTTGAGCTGCGGAGGTCTGAAACCGCCCCATTTTTTAGCAACCGCATCCTGCGCGGCGGCTTCGATTGACTGCTCAATGTCCGTTTTCGTGGCAACATCGGTTTTCGGGATCAGTAGCGTGACAGAGTATTTCGGTTTCGCACCGGGCTGTTTTGGATTAGCGTAAGGCTGCGTGAGGTGCGCGTAAGACAAGCGGACTTCTCCGGTAAGCACTTTCATAGGGTCGTTCTGATACATAATTCATTTCTCCTTAATCAATAAAATATTTTTCTTTTAACGCGTCGTATAACACTTTGATTTTGCACATTTTATCATGTCGTGCTTTTGCTTTTTTCACTGAGCTGAGCAGCTGTCTGTTACTCTTTTCGATGGCTTTCCGCTCAGTACTTGAACAATACCATTTATCAAAGAGACGATAACCGTCCCGATATTCACGGCTTGCTTTAGCCCACTCACATTTCAAGTTTTCAATGCAATCGGGAAAGAATCTGTCGAGTTCTTCAATTGTTTCCGTGTTGTCGCACTGGTTTTGGGCTATGAGTTTTAGTGCAAGACGAATGTTCTTCATGCTTGCTCTATCAAGCCAATCGGGAATCAGCAGCTGAATCCAACCTATTGAGTAATGGATAGTGATAATGCGACTTATGCTTGCTCACCCGCTGTTACATCCGAGAAGTCAGTAACTGCCGAATTATAAGCCTCACGTTTGTCAGACATCGGCACGAGTGTAGGTGAACCCTTAGGCTTGTACACCTGACCGGAAAGCAGCTCCGCGAACTTCTTCTTGCCAAGCAGTTTTTCAAGCTCCGACAGTGACTTCGGCTTTCGGTCATAAAGTACAGCTTCGTCGAATCCCGCTTGCACAACAATTTGCATTGCTACGTCGGCGTTCTTAAATGTGCGGTTGCTTCGACCTTCAACAGCTTTGTATCCGGGAATGGTTCCTCCTTTAAGAATAGTATCAAGGGCGTATTCCTTTAAGTCGTTGTACCATGCTACCAGTGTTTCACCGCGTGTAAGTAAATCACCGATTTCGGTGTCCGTGAGAAGCGGAGACTCACCGTTTGGACGTGTGGAGTTACCGAGAACCGCTGCTACAATTTGCTCATCACTTGCTTTATTAACCGGGATGCAGTCCTTGAAATCTTCCAGTGCAGTGTTTTGTTCAGCGCGCGCCCGGCACTGTGCTCTGCCACGACAAAACTTGCAATGCTCACCGGGGACGAACTTTCCGTTTCCGGTATATGCTTCCTGCGCAATGGGTTTAAGCCATTCGCCCCATGCAAGCAGTTCAGAAACGGAAATTGTTTCCTCACTCGGTTCGGCGAATAAACGCGGCTGACAGATAGCCATTGACACTGTCTGAATTGTATCGCCGTATATCGCACTGAACATTTTCAACGCGCCGAGTGCATACAGACGCATTTGAGGATTGTTTTCAGCAGATACCGGCACACCTTTACCGTGCTTGTAATCAACAATTTGCAGCGTATCACCGCCAATCATAACGCAGTCACACGTTCCGTATCCGTCCGGAATGTAGTCGCTCAGGTCTACTCTGACTTCGGGAGTTACATACGGAGCAGAACCGAAGTTCATTGCTTTTTCTTTGAGATAATCAAGATATGTTTGTGCTGTTGTGAGCATTTCTTCATTGTATCGGGGATTTGCCTGTAGCTTTTTCAGCTCTGTATTGAAAGTACGTCTGCTCATGACGGTGAAGTGCTTTCTAACATACAGCTCACAAAATTCATGTGCAAGCGTTCCTTCTTCTGCATATTCGCTTGTGCTGGACGGAAACTGTGATTCAAAAAGCGGAGCAGCAGTGCAGACGAGCCACCTGTGAGCCGCAGACGCGCTCAGAAGCGCATGTGAATTAGGAGAGGGCATTTGTCCTGCCTCCTTATAACGCCGCGCCAAGGGCTATCAGGTCAGCGGCAAACGCGTCATACTGTTCGGGCTTAAGCTGTGCAACTGACGCGACTCCGTGCTTCTGAAGCAAGGCAAGCAGTTCCGGCATCTTGTTCTGTGTTACAAGAGCGGAGCCGGCTTTGGCGATTTCTTCACGTGTGTACTTCTTAGCATTTGTAGTGGGAGTTGGAGTCGGAGCAGGCGCAATAGGAGTTGTCTGGACAGCCGGAGTGCTTTCGGCAGTGATAGGTTCGGGAGTAATTTCCGTGTTCGTCTGAGGAACTACCACGGGCTGTTCTGCAACTACTTTAGCAGCCTGCATAGCTTCAATAGAAATGTTCTGCACTGTTCTCGGGTGCGCCGGTACGCTTGAATTTGTAAGTGCCTGTGCAAGATTATTGATTGCTTCGGGCATTCCGGGGATTACAACGGTTACTTTAATTTCCAACATGATTTTTTCCTCCTGTGATGTTATCAATAATGACTTTTTGCCATTTATCGCTTTTTTCGATTACGTTTTCTGAGTAAGTGCTTGTTAGGTATCCACATTCCCACAAACGCGATGCTCCGATATCTCCGCAGTTATAAGCCATTAGAGCTTTGTGCGTATCTTCATAAGTATCCAGTAATTGACCGAGCATATACACACCTGCTGTAATGTTTCCAGTGTAAGTTGTAGGTTCTATGCCCTCATTGCGCAGCCAATTGAAATTGACCGGATTGATTTGCATGAGTCCCCAGCAGGTACCGCTGTCTGCGTCAGGCTGGAACGAGCTTTCAGCTTCACACACCGCAAGTGCAAGTGCATATGGTACGTCGTATTCTAAGCAAGCGTCCTGCATAACGGTCTGAAGCTCTTCTGACAGCGGAATTTCGGAAATGTATGTTGCTTCCGATTCCAAGACTGCTGTTTCAACATAAGATAAGTTGTAAACAGTGTTTTTGTTTTCTTTCGCGCTGTCCAGAAAGCTGATTGGCATACAAACCGGGGATTGCTTCGACTGAGACGATGGTGCTACCGTATCAGCCGTTTGCGGCAGATAAACATGAGTCTCTGCCTTCGGGGACGATAGATTCTTGACGATGGACACTGCTGATGACAACGACACCATCATTGCCGCCGCAGTTATCGCGGTTATCATTCGCCGTTCTTCTTTGGTCAGCATTTTTGACCTCCTGTGATTTTTTCCAATCCTCAAACGCCTGCACGTTTTTCGGATCACTGTAGAACCGTTCCATTGCAGCGAGAATTGTTTTTGCAAGATTGCGCTGTTCGGATGACGGTATTTGAGAGATGTCGATTTTATTCATCGTGACATTCAATCAATCCGGTACGGTTCTCACGCTCAAATGCTTCGAGATCACTTGCGCGGATACGATACTGCTTGCCGATTTTGATAGCGAGAAGATCACCACGTCTGATCCAATCCCAGACGGTGGTAATCTTCACCGCATATCTCACGGCTATTTCTTCGCACGAAAAAAACTTTTCCAAACATAAGCCTCCTTTTTAGTTCGTTATACTTGACTTTTGTTCGGTTTTATGCTATAATAGTTCATGCCACTGAATCAAATAGCGCAAAACTCGAACCACTGAAAAATAACCATAATTTCCAGAGGTGTTTTTGTTATACTCTCTGTTAGGTTGAGTTAAGTATAGCACATTATGGCTAGGTTGTCAAGTGGTTTTTCTGAAAAAAGTTAAGAAAAGTTAGGATAGCGTCATGACCACGTATGAAAAGATAAAGCTGCTATGCGAAAAGGACGGATTTTCCATATCATCTATGCCTAAAAAGATTCCGGGACTGTCGATTAGTAAAGCGTCTATTACAGGCTGGAAGAATGGCTCGGTACCTCGTCCGGAAAAATTAAAAGCGATTGCTGATTATTTCAACGTAACACCAGAATCCCTTCTGAATGATGAAACTGTAAGTGTACAGACAGTTCAGGACAATCACGGAATCATTGGAAACACAAACGCGCCTGTAACCATAATGAATGGTAATTCTCATTTGACAGAGCAGGAAACCGAACTGATTAATTTGTTCCGCAAAATGAGCGTAATACAGCAGGCTCAACTACTTGTAAATGCGGCTGAGCTGCTCGGAAAATGAAAGGAGAAGGACTATGACTTGCCCGAAATGCGGTAGTGAAAACGTAGATGTGCAGCTCGTGCAAGAAACTACGGGTAAAACTACAAAGACGAAATCTAAGACCAAAAGTGTGACTCAAAAAGGTCATGGCTGCCTTTGGTGGATATGCATCGGTTGTTGGTGGTGGATTATTGACATGCTCTTTTGGTGCGTTGCTTTTATCCCACGCATCATAATTCAATCCCTTAAAGGGCGAAAGGATAAAACGCGGTCCACAACAAAAACTGTTTCCAATGAAAAGATACATACCGTGTATCGTTCCATGTGTATATGCCACGACTGTGGACATCATTGGGAGAAATAATCATGCCCGCTGAAATTAACTTCAACCTTCCCGAAAATAAAAAATCCGAACATAACAGCCGTGACAAAATCGCGGTTGTATATGCTCGGTATTCGTCACATAGTCAGACGGAGCAGTCGATTGAAGGACAGCTTGCAGCAGCTCAGACATATGCCGCAGCGCATGATTATACTATCGTTCACGAATATATCGACCGTGCCAAAAGCGGACGTACAGACAGCCGTGAGCAGTTTCAGGCTATGCTACACGACACGGCGAAGAAGCAGTTCGGCGTTATCCTCGTCTGGAAGGTGGACCGCTTCGGTAGGAACCGTGAAGAGCTGACCATCAACAAGCTGAAATGCAAAAAGAATGGAGTCCGTGTCGAATACATCGCAGAGAAAATCCCTGACTCACCGGAAGGGGTTATTCTTGAAAGCGTACTTGAAGGATTTGCAGAATATTACTCTCTCCAGCTTTCGCAAAATGTTCGTCGCGGACGCGCTGAGAGTGCAGAGAAGTGTCAGGTGCTGGGCGGAACAAATCTGCTCGGATACTCAACCGGACCGGATAAGAAATACGTTATAGACCCTAATACCGCTCCAACAGTGAAGATGATATTTGAAATGTATGCGAACGGCAGTACAACCCCGGAAATTGTCCGTCATCTCAACAGTCTCGGATTACGGTCATCACGCGGAACACCTTTTACGAAAAACAGCCTGTGCGGAATACTGAAGAATGAAAAATACACGGGCGTGTACACATACAAGGATAAGCGAATTCCGGGAGGAATACCGCGCATTATCGACGATGAGACTTTCCAAAAGGTGCAAGCGTTGCTTAAAGTAAATAAGCGCGCCCCATCGCATAAATGGAGTCGCGCTGAATATATACTGACGGATAAATTGTTCTGCGGAAAATGCGGATCACCTATGGCGGGTGAGAGC
>ERZ779861.577-NODE-577-length-51733-cov-7.426390_pt1 | contig 51733 bp, 36 predicted proteins | sample MGYA00511558_ERZ779861 | MGnify/ENA primary metagenome ERZ779861 (study PRJEB29588, sample SAMEA2163432) | human gut metagenome | biome: human gut; feature: human-associated habitat; material: faeces | place: Denmark | collected 2008/2010 ...
CTCTCCGAGGGAAAAGCCGGCCGCCATGTCCGCCTGGATTCCGGCGTCCTTTAAAGCCGCTGCCGCCGCCATTTCCTTGCGGAACTGCTTGAGTGTGAAATCCTTCGCGAAGGGCATCCCCTGCACGCTTAGCAGCTGCGACCATGCCGAGGCTGCATCCTGCTTCAAGTACGCCGCGTCGCCCTGCGGCTCCAGCAGCAGTATGTCCGTCCCCATCATCGACAAAATGCGCAGGAGAATCAGCTCATGCGCCGTAACCGCATTGCATTCGTAGAGAATACGGGGTGGATTGTCGTCGCCCAGAAAGGGCATCAGGCGCTCGAATTTGTAGTACAGCCAGCACATCACCTTCATGTAGATGTTCCGGATAATGCTGTCCGTTTTTCCCTTCCGCTTCAATTCATCCATCTGGTCGCACATTGCTTCGGCAAACGAAACGCGATTTGCCTGACTCATGCGCGGCATCCACTTTTGCAGCGCTTGGGTAATGAACGCCGGATTCGGTTCAAACGCACTGCCCAGCATTTCCGTCAGGTAACTCAGCTGCCGCTCATCCGGATTGCCGATTTGCCCCTCAATGATAACGCCCTTTGCGCGCGCCGCTTCGTGGTAGTGCCAGAGGAAGTCCTTGATTTCCGGGCTCCATTGGCACAGGCGCACAAAGTATACCCCCGGCGCATTTCCTCTTTGGCGCATGGGCAGGAACAAATCAGAAAGATTGCTTGCGTTGATTCTGTTAGCCATGGCTGCCTCGTTCATAACGGCTCATTTTATACTTGTTCATCACAAATCCCAGCACCGAGCCGATCATGCCGCCCACGATATGCGCCATCTGCGAGATGTTATCCGCCGTGAAAAGCCCTTGATACGCCTGCTGCCCGATGTAAATCGCGGCAACAAGAATAAACGAAAGCGGAATCGTATGCTCTTCCGTGATGGTAATGGATGAGAGCAGAATCATCGCGAACACGATGCCGCTCGCCCCCAGCAGGCGAATGTTCGGGAAGAAAATCAGGTTCGCAAGCCCCGTCGCCAGTGCCGTCACCAGCATGATGAACACCATGTTGGATGTGCCGTACTTTTCCTCCAGCATCGGCCCCAGAATCAGGATATACATCATGTTACCCATCAGGTGATTCCAGTTTGCGTGGCCAAAGACGTGGCAGACGCAGCGCAGATACGCCAGCGGATCAAGAAACGAGGAACGATAGACGCTGAACACGGCCCGATTGCTTGCCCCTTTTGTCAGGACATTCAGCAGCTGCACCGCAAAGCAAATCAGGACAAAGGACAAGATGGCGGGGGCGTTGTAACTAATCCGAAGGCGTTTGCTGTTCTTCATGCTCCTATTTTCCTCCGCAGACGCGCTGTATTTTGAAAAAAAGAGGAGGAAACGGGGTACGTCTCTTCCTCTGTCAGGTTATTTCCGCACCGTTATACATTCACGCCGAAGTTGATGCAGAGTGCTTCAAGTCCGCCCTGGAAGCCGCTGCCGATGGCGTTGAACTTCCATTCACCGTTGTGGCGGTAGATTTCCGCAACAACAATCGCCGTTTCAATGGAGAAATCCTCCTCCAAATCGTAGCGAATCAGCTCCATGCCTGTGGATTCATCCACAACGCGGACGTACGCATTGCTGACCTGCCCGAAGTTCTGGCGGCGCTCGGCGGCGTCGTAGATGGTCACGGTGAAGTCAATCTTCTCCACGTTCGCCGGAACCGTAGCGAGGTCAACGAAAATCGTCTCGTCGTCGCCCTCCCCAGCGCCGGTTCTGTTGTCGCCGCCGTACCGTACCGCGCCGGATGGATCAGCCGGGTTGCTGTAAAACACGAAGTTCGAATCGTTCGCAACCTTGCCATTTGCGCCCAGCAGAAATGCAGAGGCATCCAAGTCAAAGTCATGTCCGCCGTCGTAGCGGTTCACGTCCCAGCCCAAGCCGACCATGATTTTGCTCAAGCCGGGATTGCCCTTCGTCAAATCGACCTTCTGACCCTTCTTCAAATTCACTGCCATGATAATTCCTCCTTTTTATCGTCCGATGTCAGACCTTCTCTTTCAAGCAGCGCGCCGTTCACCGGAGAACATCATTCTGCTTTCATTATACACCTTTATTTCCATTTTTTCAAGCAATTCAACAGCTATTCCGAAAAAAGAACGATGCAAAAAGCGGGCAGGCGTATGTGCCTGCCCGGAGAAAATTCGCGTCCAACGCGCTGCCGAGTTGTGCGGTGCTGCCTATCCTCTATCAGCCGTCCGCTCTTCCCGTCCCGCTGTGATCCGTCGCGAACGTGACCTCTTTCACCTGCTTTTTCCTTGAATGCAGGCGTTTTTCCGCCAGAAGCCGCGCAAATTCGCCCTCGTCAATCGGCAGGGACACGGGCTTGCCTGTCCACGAGGAAAGGTGCATGGCGTTGGACAGCATCAGCGCGCGGATACCCTCCGCGCCGTCCGCCACCAGCGGCGTGCCGTGCAGGATATGCGCCGCAAAAGCGTTCAGCACACCGACGTGCTGCGGATTTTCTCCGTCCAGCGGCAAAATCTCCACCTGCGTCTCGGCGTGGGGGTATGCGGATGCGCTTCGGCGGTAATAGGCGGATTCGCTCTGCGGCAAGCGCCATAGCGTCAGCTGACCGTTTTCGCAGACGACTTTGCCGCGGTCACAGGCGATTTCCAGCCGATTCGTGCCGGGCAGCTCCCCGGTGGAGGCGATAAAAACGCCCGTCGCGCCACCCGGAAATTCCAGATAGGCGGTCACGTCGTCCTCCACCTCAATGTCGTGCCATTTGCCCTCGTGGCAGAACGCGCGCACCGTTGTCGGCAGTCCGCAGAGCCATTGCAGCAAATCCAGCTGATGCGGGCATTGGTTGAGCAGCACGCCGCCGCCCTCGCCCGTCCACGTTGCGCGCCAAGCCCCGGAATCGTAATACGCCTGTGAACGATACCAGTCCGTCACCACCCACGTCACACGCTTCAGCGCGCCTAACTCGCCGGAATCCAGCAGCGCTTTCAGGCGGCGGTAGACGCAGTTCGTGCGCTGGTTGAACATGAGCGCATACGTCCTGCCCGTCTCCTGTGCGGCGGCGATGACCGGGTGCAGCTGCGCCGTGTAAACACCCGCGGGCTTCTCGCTCAGGACATGAAGCCCTGCCCGAAGCGCCGCCTCCGCAAGCGGCGGATGCAGCTCGTGCGGCGTGGCAATCAGCACTGCGTCGCACGCATGGGCGCGGATGAGCGACATGCCGTCGGCATAGATGCCCGTTCCAGCAGGAAGCGTCTGCTGCGCCCAGTCGCGGCGGTCTTGGCGCGGATCAGCGACGCAGGTCAGCGCAATTTCCGGCGTTTGCCCGGACAGGATGAGCCGGCAGTGCTCCGAGCCCATGTTGCCAATGCCGATGATGCCGAGGCGAATCTTCTCCACCCTGATTTCCTCCTTGGAACAGTTTACTTTCTCGTGCTTCCGAAGCTGCCGGAAACGTCGATGGCAGCTTCCACTTCGTCCTTATGGCGGGATGTTCTGCGCTTTTCGTTCAGCAGCTTCAAGAACAGTTCTTCGTCAATAGGCAGCGAAACGGTCTGATTCGTCCACGAAGAAAGGTGCATGGCGTTGGACAGCATCAATCCGCGGATGCCCTCGCGCCCGTCGGCAACAAGCGGCGTGTCGTGCAGGATGTGCGCGGCGAAGGCGTTCAACACGCCCGCGTGCTGCGGATTTTCGCCGTCGGTCTGCACGATTTCGTGCTGAATCTCCGGCACGCCGAACGGCTCTTTGCACACGGGGCACCAGTCGCGCTCATCCACGCTGAGCGTATCCAGCGTCAATTGGTCGTTCTCGATGCGAATCCGCGCGCGCGTTCCGATGATTTCCAGCCGATTTTCGCCCAGCGCGTCCCCCGTGGATGCAATGAACGTGCCCGTTGCGCCGTTTGCAAATTCCAGGTAAGCGGTCACGTCGTCCTCCACCTCGATGTCGTGCCATTTCCCCTCATGGCAGGCGGCGCGCACCCGCACGGGCAGCCCACAGAGCCATTGCAGCAAATCCAGCTGATGCGGGCATTGATTGAGCAGCACACCGCCGCCCTCGCCATCCCACGTTGCGCGCCACGCCCCGGCATCGTAGTAGCTTTGCGTGCGATACCAGTCCGTCACAACCCAGATCATGCGCTTGATTTCGCCCAGCGCGCCGCTGTCAATCAGTTCCTTCGCCTTGCGGTAGACGCAGTTCGTGCGCTGGTTGAACATCATGCCGAAGGTCAGTTCGGGATGCTTATCCGCCTCCGCGATCATGTCCCGCACCTGCAAGGTGTACACGCCCGCCGGCTTTTCGCACAGGACATGCTTTCCATGGCGGAACGCCTCAATCGCCAGCGTCGGATGCTGATAATGCGGCGTTGCAATCAGCACCGCGTCACAGGTGTCGGACGCAATCAGGTCGCTGCCCTCGCAGAAAACCGCAGCGTCCGGCACGGTTGCGCGAATCCATTCTCGGCGGCTTTCCTTGCGGTCTGCCATGGCGGTCAGCTGCACTTCCGGGCATTTGCCGCTCAGGATGTTGTGGGTGTGCAGGCTGGCAATGCCGCCCGCACCGATGATTCCAAGTCGAAGCATACCGAAACACTCCCATCATAGAGCCAAGCAGACTCTTTGTCAATTTCAATCAGGGAAAAACAGAAATATCAGGGGGGTTATTCCGAAAAAAAGGACTGCGTCCAAGACGCAGCCCCCTTTTTGTGAAGTTTGCGTGCGCTTATTACTTCTGCGCCATCGGATAGAAGCCGCGGTATGCGCCATCCTTGTATGCCTGACGCTGCTCGTCGATAATCTGCTGACCGCCGGCGGAAAGGATTTCGTTGGTGTACTTATCCCACGTTGCGTCGAAATCTTCCGGCTTGCAGGTCACAACCTGAACCAGCAGTTCCGCTTCCTTGGAAACGATGGTCGTGCCGTAGTCAATGCGGGACTGGATGGTGCGGGTGAAGCTGACAGGTTCGTAAGCGCCGTCGTTGGAAATCACAAGGCTGTCCGCCACAACATCCTCGTAGCCGGGGAAGCCCATAGCGGTCGCGGCGTAGTTCAGCTCGTCAGAGCCGTAGTAGAAGCCGTTGCAGATCGGCGCGCCGTCGGTCGCGTGCATCTTGTGCGCGTCGTCGGTGTCGTTGATGTTCTTCAGGTCGGTCGGAATGTTGTTTTCGTTGACGGTGGTGTAGTTGTAGCCCATTTCGCCGTTCTGGAGCGCGTACAGGGATTCCGGCTTGCACATCCAGTTCAGGTACTTAATCGCGGCAACCGCAACCTTTTCATCCACAGACGCGGGGATGAAAATCGCCTGACCAGCGGCGGTGTAGGTTTCATGCGGGGTCGTTCCGGCTTCGGGCTTGAAGGGGTCGCACGCAATCCAGCTTGCGCCGGGGACATTCTTCGCCAGATCCTGCGCGTAGGACTTTTCCATGCGCCACGGCGCGTCCCAGTTGCCGACCCAGAAGCCGTCATAGCCGTTCACGCGGTCGCTATCGGTCTGCTTGGAGTTCTCAATGCCGAAGTAATCGGAAACCAGACCCTCATTGAAGAACTTGTTCATCCAGCGCAGCGCTTCCTTCGCGCCAGGCAGCATGTAGTGGAACTTGTGGTTCGCCACCCAGTCTTCTTCGGTAATCTTGCTGTAATCAAGGAAGGCATCCATCTGGTAAATCCAGCCGTAGAAGGGGTCAGCCGCGTACAGGTCGGAGGAATACGGAATGGTGTTGTCGCCGCCCAGCTTCTGCTCCTTCGCTGCCTTCAGGTAGGCATACAGCGCTTCCACGTTCGTGGGAACTTCCATGCCCAGCTTTTCCAGCCAGTCCTTGCGGATGAACATGCTCTGCGTCGCGACGACGATGCGGCGCGCAGGCAGGTAATACTGCTCCTTGCCGTCGCCCACGTCGTACTGACCGTACTGAAGCACCTCGTCGCCGAGGAATGCCGTCAGTTCCTGACCGTATTCAGCCAGCAGGTCATCCAGCGGCATGATGCCGCCCATGTCGATGTACTGCTGCACCAAATCCGTGCCGTAAGTCATGCAGATATCCGGCGCGGTGCCGCCCGCCAGACGGGTGGAGAGGATCGTGCCTTCCTCCCAGCGGGAAACGGGAATCCAGTTGATCTTGATGTGGTTCGGATTGCCGAAGTTCTCCTGAATGTAGTGCAGCTGCCAGCAGTCCTCCACGTTGAAGCCTGCGATGGAGCGGTCATACATTTCGACATTGAGCGTTACCCAATCGTCATCCGCCGCCAGTGCCGTCAGCGGAAGCGCCGTCAGCAGCAGGCACAGCGTGCAAACCAGAGCCAGAAACTTTTTCATAAGGGTACTCCTTTCTATCTTGAACGGCTTTTGCCGCCCGTTCCAATGGGAATGTGGGATGCTTACCCCTTGACTGCGCCCATCGTAACGCCCGCCACGAAGTAGCGCTGCACAAACGGGTACACAATCAGGATGGGGAGCGTCGCGAAAATGATGGTTGCGGACTGAATGGATTCGGACACGTTGGTGCTCAGGTCATTCGAGCTGCCCTCCGCGACGGCGACTTCCACCGACTGGCTGCCCTTGATGAGGTTGTACAGCTTGAGCTGCAAGGGCTGCAGTTCACGCGAGGTGATGTAGTACAGCGCATCGTTGAAGCTGTTCCATTTGCCGACTGCGTAAAACAGGGAAAGCGTCGCCAGCGAGGAGAAGCTCAGCGGCAGGAAGATGCGGGTGAGGACTTGGAAATCCGTCGCACCGTCAATCGACGCCGCCTCCACCAGCTCATACGGCAGGGAAGAAAAGAAATTCTTCAGGATGATGACGTTGAACGTGGAAATCAGCCCCGGAATAATCAGCGACCACATGCTGTCAAGCATTCCGAATTCCTTTACGTTCAGGTAAATCGGAATCGTGCCGCCGGAGAAGTACATGGTAAAGACGATGAAGAACATGATGACGCGCTGCCCCTTGAGGCGACGCATGGACAGCGGAAACGCCACCAGAATCGTCATTACCATCGCCAGCACGGTGTAGATTACCGTCAGTTCGATGGTATAGAGCAGACTGTGCCACATCGAATTGTCGCTGACGATGAGCTTGTAGGCATCGACGTTGAATTCCACCGGCCAGAACGACACTGCACCGCGCAGAATCGCAGACTTGGAGGACATCGACATGGCAATGACGTTGATGAAGGGCAGCGTGCAGATCAGCACGAAGAGCATCATCACGATGATGAGGATAATCTGCCCTACACCGAGTTTCTTTTTCTTCTCAGGGCAAATATGCGCCTGTGTGGAAATCGCAGTCATGACAAATCCTCCCCTCTTACCAAATACTCTGTTCATCGAACAGGCGGGAAACGGTGTTTGCGCCCGTAATCAGCACCAAGCCCACGATGGACTGGAACAGACCAATGGCGGTTGCGCGGGCAAACTGGCTGTTGGTAATGCCGGCGCGGTAAACGAAGGTGGAAATGACGTCGCAGTAGTCCTTGACCTTGGTATTGCCGATGATAAACGGGCGGTCAAAGCCGATGGACATCATACGCCCGATGTTCATAATCAGCAGAACGACGATGGTGGAACGGATGCCGGGCAAGGTGACATGCCAAATCTGCTGGAGCTTGTTCGCGCCGTCAATGCGCGCCGCTTCAAAGAGGTTCATGTCCAGGCCGGTAATCGCCGCAAGGTAGAGAATCGTGCCCCAGCCCATCGACTGCCACACGCCGACCAGCACATAGGTGAACGTCCACGTCGGGCCATCCGTCAGGAAAGGAATGTTCTCGGAAATCCAGCCCCAGCGCAGAAGCGTGGAGTTGATGACGCCCGACGTCGGCGCAAAAATCTGCAGCACCATGCCGCCGATGATGACCCACGAGAGGAAATGCGGCAGGTACAGCATCGTCTGCGAAAACTTCTTGAGCATGGGCGTTCGCATTTCGTTGAGCAGGATGGCGAGGATAATCGGGACGGGGAAGCCGAAGAGCAAGTCCAGCCCGTTGAGAATCAGTGTGTTCTTCAGCGCGATGCCAAAGTCGCTCATGCCGAAAACGAACTTGAAGTTGTCCAGCCAAATCCACTTGCTCTTGGCAGGATTGAACATGTTGTACTTCTGGAAAGCAATTTGAAGCCCCGCCATCGGCTTGTAGCAGAACAGAATGTACCAGACAATTGGAATCAGCAGCATCAGGTACAGCCGCCAGTCGCGCTGAAGCCAATGCTTCCTGCGCTTGCGGCACGGGCGCACCGATGCAGCGGCTTTCGCGGGATTTGTCATAAGCAAAAACCTCCATTTCTAACGAATTATGGTTTCCGTAAAGGTGTACAAAAACAACTCTCTTTTGCGGGATGCAAAATAGAATTCATGCAAAGAACCCGCTGTTTTTCCCAGCAGCATCAGCCAACATCTGACTGGCACTGCCAACGGGAAACCACGGGAGACGCTGCACGAGGCAGCCTGTTACGGGAACGTCACGCTCCGTTTCCGTATCGTTAATTTGATTATAGCCGACGTAAGTTGCACAATCAATGTAAATCCTGCTTGAAAATATGTGAATCCTGCTGTATAATCAAAACATCTGAACCCAGAAAGGAGCTGGAACGATGAAATTTGCGGAGACCATCAACGGCTACAACGCGATGGGACGCGAAGACGCGGAGTACGAAGCGTGCTATGCCATAGCGGAACACCACACCGTCGGCGGGCTGCATTGCCACGATTTCTACGAATTTTACATCCACTATCAGGGTGGCAAGGTCTACTATGTGGACGGCAGCGTGTTTCCGCTGCAAAACAATCAGCTGATTATCATGCCGCCGTTTCGGATGCACGGGCTGGTGGGCGGCAGTTCGCTGCAGAACTACGAGCGCGGCTTCCTGTATCTGCGCCCGGAAACGCTGCGAAAGCTTGGCTTCGGGCAGATTGACCTCCAGCGTTACTTCGACAGCCGTCTGCAGTCCGGAAAATTCTACTATGAACTGCCGCAGGCGGATGCGCTGGCGTGCAAACAGCTGCTGATAGACATCTCCGCGCAGCAGGACATGCCGGACGAGATGGTGCAGTTCCGCAATTACGGGCGCATCATCGACTTCATGGTCATGGTCTGCCAAGCCGTGCAGGGAACAACCGCTCCTATTCAGCCAAGCGTTGTCAACGATGTGATTTTCGATGTGCTGCAATACATCAACGACCACTTCACCGAACCGCTAAAATTGGAAGACATTGCGCGCCGCTTCGCCATCAGCGTATCGTACCTTTCGCACGAGTTTACAAGCTACGCCGGGCGCAGCGTCTACGAATACATTCTCTACCGCCGCGTGCAGCTGGCGAAGGAGAATCTGCTGACGGACATGAGCCTGAGTGAAGTAGCCGACCGCAGCGGATTCGGCGATTATTCCGGCTTTCTGCGCAGCTTCCGGCGGATGACGGGCATGGCTCCGAACGCCTACCGCAAGCAGCGCAGCGGCGGACACTAATTGCTGTTTTGTCTGATTAGGACGACAATCTGCCAAATCCGCCGAATTGAAAACAGGATTCGCATAGAAATCCTGATGTCAATGTGCTATCATGCAGATAACGCATCACGCAGCGTTGAGTATTGAAGAAGGAGCGAATGCCATGATTCGGATTGCCATCGTGGGTACGGGCAACATTTCCCACGCCCATGTGGAAGCCTACCTGCGCTTCCCGGAGCGCTGCAAGATTGTGGCGCTGGTGGATATTGTGCCGGAAAAGGCGCAGAAGATGAAGGAGGATTATCACCTGACCGAAGCGGAGGTCTACGACGACCACCAGAAAATCCTTTCACGCAAGGATATTGACTTGGTGGACGTCTGCACGCCGCCGTACGTCCACGCCAGCATTTCCATCAACAGCCTGCGTTCGGGCAAGAACGTCGTCTGCGAAAAGCCGATGGCGGCATCGCTGGAAGAATGCGACGAAATGCTCCGCGCCCGCGATGAAAGCGGCAAGAAACTCGCGATTATCGCCCAGAACCGCTTCCGCCAGCCCATCAGCAACCTGAAGAAACTGCTGGACAGCGGACTTGCGGGCAAAGTGCTGTGCGCATCCGTCACATCGGCATGGTGGCGCGGTCACTGCTACTACGACCTGTGGTGGCGCGGCACATGGGAGAAGGAGGGCGGCGGCTGCACGCTGAACCACGCCGTCCACCATATTGACATGCTGTGCTGGATGATGGGTCTTCCGCAGGCCGTGACGAGTGTGATGGCGAACGTCGCGCACGACAACGCCGAGGTGGAGGATTTGTCGCTGTCCGTGCTGCAATATCCGGGCGCGCTGGCGCAGTTGACGGCCTCCGTCGTGCATCACGGCGAAGAGCAGGAGCTTGTTTTCCAATGCGAAAAGGCGAAAGTCGCCGCGCCGTTCAGCGTGTACGCGTCCATCTCCAAACCGAACGGCTTCCCGATTGAAAATACGGAGTTAGAGCAGAAAATCCGCGATTTTGTGGATGCGCAGCCGCAGCTTCCCTACGAAGGGCACGCGGGCGAATTGGAAAACGTCCTCTCCGCGCTGGAGAACGACACCCTGCCCGCAATTGGCGGCGAGGATGGCCGCCGGACGATTGAGCTGATTACAGCCGTCTACAAGTCAGGCGCAACAAAGCAGACAGTCACGCTGCCGCTGCAAAAGGACGACCCGTTCTACACGGTGGAAGGCATGATGCGCGCTGTGCCGCATTTCTACGAGAAAACCACGTCTGCCGCTTCGCTTGACGGCACGATTACGCTCGGCAGCGATTATCAGCAGAAATAATGGGAGGTCATTACGATGAAAGTATCAGACGGCATGAATTATGCGCCCAAAGGCAAGGCGCAGCCCGTCGTGAAGCCGGGTGAATTTATCTTTTCCGCCGCGCACCTTGACCACGGGCACATCTACGGCATGACGAACGGTCTGCTGGAGGCGGGCGGCACGCTGAAGTACGTCTACGACCCCGATCCGAAGAAGGTGGAGGCGTTCGTGAAGGCGTACCCGCAGGTGAAAGTCGCCCGGAGCGAGGAAGAACTACTTAACGACAAAGAAACGAACATGGTCTGCGGCGCGGCGATTACAAACGAGCGCTGTGCGCTGGGGCTGCGCGCCATGCAGGCGGGCAAGGACTACTTCACCGACAAAGCGCCCTTCACCACCTTGGAGCAGCTGGACAGCGCCAAGAAGATGGTGGCGCAGACGGGCAAGAAGTACATGGTCTATTACGGCGAGCGCCTGCATGTGGAAGGCGCGGTGCTGGCGGGCAACCTGATTGAGCAGGGCGCTATCGGCAAGGTCATCCATGTGGAGGGCTTCGGGCCGCATCGGCTGGGCGCGGCAGGGCGGCCGCAGTGGTTCTTTGAAAAGGAGAAGTACGGCGGCATCCTCTGCGATATCGGCAGCCACCAAATCGAGCAGTACCTGTTCTATGCGGGCGAGGAGGACGGCACAGTCTCCCGCAGCCGCATTGCCAACTACGCGCATCCGCAGTACCCGGAGCTGGACGACTTCGGCGACTGCGCCATCAACGGTGCAAACGGCACGACGTTCTACTTCCGCGTGGACTGGTTCACGCCGGACGGCCTGCGGACGTGGGGCGACGGGCGCACCATCATCATCGGCACGAAGGGGTACATTGAAATCCGCAAGTATGTGGATGTCGGTACGGAGCGCGACGGCGGCAACCATGTGTTCCTCGTCAACGACCAAGGCGAGCAGTACATCAACGCGACCGGTTTGACGGGCTACCCGTTCTTCGGTGATTTGATTCTGGACAGCCTGAACCGCACGGAAAACGCAATGACGCAGGCGCACGCCTTCAAGGCGGCGGAGCTGTGCCTGATTGCGCAGAAGCAGGCGGAAATGGTGTATCAAGCGAAATAAAGCAAGAAAGCAATAAAGCAAGCCCGTCGGCTGCCTGTGATTTGTACAGGCGGTCGGCGGGCTTGCTTGGTTGTATACAATTGAGGGGACGGGGAATGGCAGGGGGATGTGCTCCTGATTGGATGAGATTTGTGATATTAGAATGATTGAAGATTAGAAGATTCCAGATTCAGATTCACCCACAAAGCGGGGCGGAGAGAATCGGAGTCATCGTCGACACGGTAGTAGTCGAGAGAACCGTCGGTGCGCACGCCCGCGGCACTGCTCTGATAGAAGCCGTGCGACCGCAGCCACCACCTCCCGGCATCGGTTCCATCAGCAGTCTTATTGGAATAATATGTGTATGCCCCCTGTGCAATCGCGTACGCCGTCGGTGCTACACGCGACTTCGTGTTGCTGGTTGTGTCATGCGTTACACCAAAATACTTGTTGGCTTCCGCATAACTCAACAGGAACACTTTGTCCTCCGTGTTATTGCCGCCGCTCGTATTCCATCCGCTATAGCACTGGCTCTTGCTGTTGTCCACGTTCGTTGTCAGAATTGCCGCCTGTTCAGCACTGCTGAACGCCTTGTTATAGAACGTGCCATTCAGCCACTTCCGCAGGGTACAGGTTTCCCATGTAACGCTGGTATAGTCTTTATTATACGGCTGTGCATCCAGTCCATACTTGCTTACAATCAGTATTTTCTGTTCGTCACGAGCCAGAATCAACCATTCAATGGGCGTGTTGTCATTTCCATTTGCTGTCTGCGGATAGTGTCCGAAAGTAATCTGCCTTCCCGACTGAACAAGCGTTTCCCATTCTGCTTTTCTTTCCACTTCTTGCATGATTTTTTCATCCGAATAGCGAGATTCCTTATCTGATTGTATATTCTTCAAACTTGCTCCCGCTGTACGCAAAAACTGCTCTATATCGTATTGGCGCTGTTCCAGTTGCTTTTGTTCATTAAGCAAGTTTTCAACTTCCTCCTGCAATTTTTGTTTCTTCTTGGCGCTAAACAGCCCATGAAGTTGGTCAATTTCCGCGTTAAGACGATTGATTTGCATTTGAAGCTCTTCCGCCCATTTTGCTGTCTCTTTCTGCTCCTGTTCTTTTTCAGCAAGTGTTTTCCTTTGTTCCTGCTCCTTCTGGAGAAGTTCTTCCTTATATTTGTCGAGACACTGCCGCATCAGTTTTTCTGCATCCTTATAGCCATTCAATTGGTGCAATATCATCATTGCCCAAAAATAATTTCCTTTGCTTATTTCTGCAAGTGCTCGGTCATATTGTTCCTTTTTTACTGCAAGTTCTGCCTGTTTTTTCTTTTGTTCTTTATCATACACTTCATTCTCGTTAATCTGCTTCGCATACCCCAGATACCGCTGCTTCTGTTCCTCATTCGCAAATCGCAGTGCTTTTTTCCACGTCGGGTCATCGTCAATCGACGCGCGCAGTATCGTCAAATTCGCTTCTTTTGTCAGCTTTTTCGCCACCAAAACCTGCGCCACATACGCCGGGGCATACTCCGCATCCACATCCAGCACTTTGTCAATATATTCGCTTGCCTTTTCAAAATCCTCATCTTCCAGATACAGATACACGCGCTTCATCAGATTGTCTGCTTTGCCGCTCTCCTGCACTTCCTGCACCACAGTTTTCTGCACTACCGTGTTGGGCGCACTGCTTGCCGTACCGCCCTTCCCGCACAGCTTCTCCACGCCGCGCACAAGGTCCTGCATCCAGCCCAGCTTCGCCATGTCCTGCGCCTGCAAGCCTCGAAATTCCTTGGGCATGTCATACGCATCCAGCCCCTTGAAGCACGGAATCAGCACCTTCCGCTTGTCCGCCTTCATCATGCCGAGGAAGCGGCTCCACTCGTTCTTCACCCAAACCGCATCATAGTATTCGTACGTCGTCCCGAACGCCAGCATCACCTTCGCGGAGGACAGCGCCGCGTAGATGTACGGCTCGTACTGCGTGCCTAACTTGTCCTCCAGCGTAATCCGGCTGAAAAACACCTTCAAGCCCTTGGCAGTCAGTGCCTCGTAAACATCCTGCGCCAGCACGCTGTCCTCGGTGCGGCTGCCGTCCTCGGCGGTCTCCTTGTAGCAGATGAACACATCGTAGGGCGTTTCGTTCTGCGCAATCGACAGAATATCCTTCTGGATGCGGTCGATGGTTTTCGCTTCCTCGCGGTAGACCTTCCGCGCAACGACATCGGCATAATCGCACGCCTGCTCGAAGTTGCTGTCCTCCATGATGGAGGTCGGCAGGGTGCGGTGGCAGGTGGGAATCTTGCTGCCGGTGGCGGGGTCGTCCACATACTCGATGCCGTACGCGCACAGGCACAGCCCCCAGTACGCTTCCGCCTCTTCGGGGAACTCCGCCACAATCTGCTCATAGACAGCGGATGCCTTGTCGAACTCGCTGTTCATGCGCAGGCGATTCGCACGGTTGAACAGGTTGGTTTTCTTCTCACTGTCCGCGCTGGGGATGGTCTGCTTGCTGCCGCAGTATTCGCATTCGCAGATGGTGCTGCCCGGCTCAAAGTCAAGGTCCCCGCCGCACATTTTGCACTTGATAATCATGATTTACTTTCCCGCTTTCTCCTGTTTTGCAATCACTTTGCGCTGCGCCAGCGCCGCCGTCAAGCGCTTGATGGCATCGGGATTCGCCCCCGCCGCCAGCGCATCCACCTGCGCCGCAATCTCCCCGTCGATGCTCGTGGGCATCGGGTCGGCGAAGCGAATTTCCTCCGCAAGGCGCTTCATGTCCGCATCCCCCGATGCGGCCAGCGCGTTCGCCTTCTGCCGGATGACCTTCCACGCGGCGGTGCTGTCCGCCATGTGCGCTTCGCTCTGCGATACCACCACGCGCGCGGCATCCTTCACCGTCAGGCAGATGCCCGTCACGGCGAAAATCAGCACCTCCGCCAGCACCGTCACCCACGCGGGGCAGAGCGCCGCCAGCCCCATCAGCGCAAAGCCGAGAACGACCTGTACCGCCAGCGCCACCGCGCCCACCTTGAAAATCGGCCAGCCCAGGATCTTGCTCTCCAAGCCATCCTTGCGGAACGCGGCATAGAACGTCCACGCCGCCAGCAGGAACATCAGCACGGTGCAGATAGCCGCAATCCACCACGATGCTGTCCGGCTGAACGGAATCAGCACCATCAGCACAAGTGCCACCACCAGAAGAATCCCCCAGATTGTCCATGCGTGCTTGCTCAGTTTCATTGCTTAGTCCTCCCGCTTCTTGCCGCAGTTCGGGCAGAATTTGCTGCTGATGTTCGCCTGTCCGCAGGCGCAGTTCCACGTTTCGGGCTTTTTCGCGCCGCAATTCGGGCAGAATTTGCTCGTGATGCCCGTCTGCCCGCACGCGCAGTCCCACGCTTCGGGCTTCTTCGCGCCGCATTCCGGGCAGAATTTGCTCGTGATGCCCGCCTTGCCGCAGGTGCACGTCCAGCCCTCGACTGCGGGTGCTTCCGGGGTCAAGGCGCTCTGCATCACCGGCTGAATCGCGTCCTTCGTCATGCCGATGACGCTGCCGACCGCGCCCAGCCCAACACCTAACTGCATCGCGTCGCTCGCCATGCCGCTGATGCCGCCCGCTGCGCCGCCGTTGCGCATGGCTTCCAGACCCACCTGACGGCTCGTCTCCTGCTGGTAGGTGTAGCCCTTCATGCGCATCTCCTGCGCCTCGGCTTCCGCCTGCATCCGGTAGATGTCTGCCTGCGCCTGACCCGCGATTCGCGCTGCGTCGGCATCACCCTGCGCAGTGATGGTTTTCAGGCGGGCTTCCGTCTGCGCCTCCACCGCCTTGCGCTCAAACGCGGCTTCCGCCTCGGCTTTGCGGATTTCCTCGTCGCGCGTTTTCAGGTACAAATCCGCGTGCTGCTGCTTCATTCGTTGGAAATTATTGTCACCATCCGGCGTGACGATGTTGCTGACGTAAAATTCCGGCACTTCCAGCCCGTACGATGCCAGTTCCGCGTTGATGGCGTCGCGCAGACCGCGGCTGATAGTGTCGAGATGCTCGTCCAGCTCCAGGACGGAAATGTGGTTGCTCTTGATGATTTTCGCCAGATTCGCCTTCACCTGCGTCATGATGAGCGTGCGGAAGTACCCCAGCCCGTTCTGGTTAAAGACTTCCTCCTGCTTCAGCCCCGCTGCCGTGCCGACGACGCGGATGAGCAGCCGCCGCGCGTCGCTGACCCGCAGGTTAAACGCGCCCGACGCCCCCAGTTCCACATGGATGCCCGTCACCGGGTCAAACATGCCGACTTTGCTCGGCGTGCCCCACTTGATGCCCAGCTGCGTCGTCAGGTTGACGAAGTAGACCTCCGCGCGGAAGGGCGTGCCCTGCGTCGGCAGCTGGTAGATGCTGTTCATCTTGGGGAGCGTGGCGGTTTCCAGCGTGTAACGCCCCGCGCCGAAGGAATCCAGCGCTTCGCCGTTGCGGAAGAACACGGCTTCCTGACTTTCGTGCACAATCAGCTGCGTTCCCGTGGTGAAATCCGTCAGCGGGTGCTTCCAGACAATCGTCTGATTGTCGCCCTCATAGCGGATGAGCGCCGGAATGCCCTCCGCGCGCACCTGCGCCTTCTTCACTTCCGCCTGTACGTCGTTCACCGCACCGCAGACGGGGCAGTCCACCTCATCCACCGTGCTGTCCGCGTTCAGCTGGCAGCCGCACCGATGGCAGCGGAACGACACGGCTTCCCCCACCATCAGCGCCGACTGGCACACCGGGCAGCGGGCATCCACCCCGTCCGCCTGATCGAAAACGACCTGATTGCCGCAGGATGGGCACTTGCGGCTGGCTAACCTTTCGGTTTTGACATCAATGATATTGCCGCACGCGCAGCGGACGCGGCGGCTTGCGAACAGACCCGTGCTGGCCTGCACATACTGGTGGCAGACGGGGCAGGCGATGACGAATTTACTCATAACGGCAGTTCCTCCTCTATCTCATTCCTCATGCTGGAAATTGCGCATGTGAAAGGAAAACATTCCACTTTGATTATACTGCATGTGTACCCGCTTTGCAAGTGGTTACAGGGGGCTTTGCGACTTTTTATGCCCGGATGCGACAAAAACAAGGCGGCGGATGATTGCAACGAAAAAAGCTCCGGCGCGGAATCCCTGATGGTGCAGGGGGCGCGCCGGAGCTTTTGCCATTGGATGATGCTTCCACTTATGTGGATAGAGCGATTACTGTATTGGCAGACGTGCCGCCTTACGAATGCGGTTGTTCTTTGTTCAGGATAGTTACTTGCGCATCCAATTGACGGGCAAGTTGAACGCCTTGCTCTACCTGTTCCGATAGTTTCTGTTGAACACTTTCCATGCGCTTATTCATCAGGCTGTGAATCACTTCATTGCGATACATTCTCCAAGTGTCGATGGCATCAAGGCTTTCACATTGACCACGGAGCGCTTGCAAGTAGCGGCTTTCATCCGGCAAACTTTCCAGCTCACTGCTCCATAGCATAATAGTGCGAACAATAAAAATTTTATCGGAAATTTTATTCACAGAAAGTCGTTCAAAGTTAGAAGTATTTCCTGTTTCTTTTCCATCCTCCAGCTTCCACGTTTTTACCCGCTGTGCTATCCTGTTGAAATCCTTTCGGACAGCATTTTTTCCGGGCAGCATATGGCTTGCCTTTCGATTTTGCAGCAATCCCGCATGGTAAACAAACGAGCGCAAGCGATCTTCCAGCAGCGCATACTCAATCAACATAGCTTCAAAATAGAACCCTTGCTGTAGTGCACCCTTTAAGCGTCCCATTTCATTCCTATATGTCTCGTATTTTTCCTGCATGGTTTCAACCGGAGAAATCACCCTTTGCTTGGGCATTGTTTGACTCTATCCTTTCGTTAGAATGACGTAGCACCTAATGCTTCAATGTTCACCCACAAAGCGGGGCGGACAGAAGCGGAGTCACTGCCGACACTGAGGTCGTAGAGAGAACCGTCGGCGAACACGTACGCGGCACTGCGCTGATCGCTACCGGGCGACCGCAGCCACCACCACCCAGCATTAACACTATCGGCAGTCTTGTCGGAAGAACTTGTCCAAGCTCCATGTGCAATCGCGTATGCCGTCGGTGCTACGCGCGACTTCGTGTTGCTGCTGTTATAATACGTTACACCAAAATACTTGTTGGCTTCCGCGTAACTCAGCAGGAACACCTTATCCTGCGTATTTTTCCAACCGTTCGTACTCCATCCGCTGTAACACTGATTTTTGCTGTTATCCACGTTCGTCGTCAGAATTGCCGCCTGTTCAGCACTGCTGAACGCCTTGTTGTAAAACGTGCCATTCAGCCACGTCCGCAGGGTGCAGGTTTCCCATGTAACGCTGGTAGTGTCTTTGTTATACCGCTGTGCATCCAGCCCGTAACGACTAATCAGCAATGCTTTATTCCCGTCCCGCGCCAGCACAAGCCACTCAATCGGCGTTGCATCGTTTCCTGCTTTTGTCTGCGGGTACGTCCCGAAAGTGACGTAATTGCCGACAGCAAACTTCGCGTCGCGTGCTGCTGCTGCTGCTGCTATCATATTATCATCTTCTGCCAGCAGTTTGTCAACGTCTTTGTAACCTGTAAGCGCCATATAAATGGCGTACGCTTCATCATATCGTGCCGCAGCGTTTAGATTGTTCGCTTGCTGGTACTTCGTTTCGGTAATCTGTACCTTTGCATCACTGTAATCAGCAATTGACCAGAAAATAGTGCAAGCATCCTCATACTGCCCATTTTCGCGCAGTGTCACCGCCTGCTGGTACTTATTATTCGGTATAACCTGCGTCACCACAAACCAGCCCACTACACACGCAATCAGCACCACCAGCACAAAAGCGACCGTCAATCTTTTATTTTTCCGCTCTTTTGCTTTTCTTTCCTTCTCTTCCGCGTTCTCGCACTCCTTACGCCGCTGCTCGGCTTGCTTCCGCAGTTCCTCCACGTCGCGGTAGCCGTTCAGCCCCTCGCGCGCCAGCATCCTAATTGCCTTTTCCCACTTGAAGCTGAAGTTTCCTTTTTCAGCTTCCTGCATTGCCTCCACAGCATCATTGTAGACGGTTTCGCGGGCGTTCTCCGCGTCCTGCAAGCACTGCTCCGCCCGCTGCTTCGCGTCCTTGTAGCCCGGAATCTGCCCAAACTGCTTGGCGAGCGCTTCCAAATCCGCCGCATCCGTCAAGTTGGGCATTCCGATTTTCATTCTTCTTAGGCTTGCCTTTTCGTAAATCGCTTTCAGCCGCGCCTGTTCCGCCAGCACAAGGCACTGCTGGGCGTGCGCTTCTTCTCCCCTGATTTGCCCAAACATCGCCGCCGCGACTTTCAGCATGCCTTCGGTCACGTCGCGCGGGTCACTGTCCGCTGCCATCTGCGCCAGCGTGTTCCGGATGCTCTGATAACCCGCCAAGTGCCACGACGCGCCCTCCTCCGCGCTGTAATCGGTGGATTCACTGCCCTTTGTCAGGCAATTCGCCCGGTAAGCCTTCAGCGCGTCGTCCATCTTCGCACGGCTGCCGCGCCCGACCGCTACCGCACAGGCGCAGTCAATCGCCAATTCGTGGCAGTGCTCCTCCACCCGCGCCCGGACGCTCGCCATATAGCCCTCGTATTTCTGCTTCTGTGCCGCCGACGCAAAGCGAACCGCCTTCTGCCAGTCGCCGCGCATGTCCACGCAGTAATTCAGCGTGCCAAGGTCGCTCTCCTTGCGGCAGCCCGTTTCAGCGCACACCTTGCCCATGTAGGCTTCGGCGCACTCCGGGTCAATGTCCAGCACGCGGTCGTAGTATTCGCGCGCACTCGCGGTGTCGCCGTCCTCCAGGAACAGCGCGGCACGCTTGAGCAGGCTCGTCACGCCCGGCGCATTGGTTTCCACCGTCGCAGTCTCCACGCGCACCACCTGCGGCGCGCTCGTCGGCTGCTGCATCACCTTCTGCACCCCGCGCAGCAAGTCCTGCATGAAGCCGATTTTGCTCATGTCCTGGCTTTGCAGCATCGACAGTTCTTCCGGCAGGTCGTACGGATCCATATCCCGATAGCACGGAATCAGCAGCCGCTTGTGGTCGTGCTTCATCAGCGACAGATAGCGGCTCCACTCGTTTTTCACCCACACGGCGTTAAAGTACTCCGGACGGCTGCCGATAACGACCATCACCTTCGCGCTGTTTAGCGCCGCGAAGATGTACGGCTCGTACTGCTGCCCAAGCTTGTCCTCCAGCGTGATGCGGCTGAAGAACACCTTCAAGCCCTGCTCGGTCAGCCCATAATAGACATCCTGCGCCCATTGGCTGTCGCGCGTCCGCTGACCATTTTCGTCCGTCTCCTTGTAGCAAATGAACACGTCATACGGCTTCTCGTTGGCAGAAATTGCCAGAATTCCCTTCTGGATTTCTGCAATCCGCGCCGCTTCCTCCTGATAGATGCGGCGGCTCTCCTCATCCGGCGCGTTCTCCACCGCCGCGAGATAATCCTCGTCCGTCAGAATCGACGCCACCTGCACGCGATGGCACGTTGGGATTCGCTGATGCGTTGCCGGATCTTCAACGTACTCAATGCCGAATCGGCTGATGACCGCGCCCCAGTGCGCCTCGGCATCCGTGTCGTCCTGCTCCAGAATTTTCTCGTACGCTGCAACCGCCTTGTCGAACTCGCACTGCCGCCGGAAGTGATTCGCGCGGTTGTAGCGGTTCAGCTTGTTCTCGTCCTCCGCCTGCGGAATCGTCGACGTGCTGCCGCAGTACTCGCACGTCCCGTACGTCGCGCCCGGAATGAAGTCAATGTCCCCGCCGCACATCTTGCACTTAATAATCATGGTGCGCCCCCCTCCTGATAGCATCGCCTAAAATGGCATAATTCGTTACGTCGTGTGTATTTTACCACACTTACAGACATTCGGCAAGGTGAAATGTCGAATTTTGCGGAGAATGCTTTCCTCGCTTGAAATGCAAAAGCCCGCCTTATAATATAAAGAACCCAACCGTGCCATCTTCTGTCCTCCCAATCAGCGCAGCCCTGTCAAGCAGAAGATTGCGCATAGCACAAGAAGTCTCAGGCAATAATGTGCATTGATGGCATGCGGCATAGTTAAGCCCATATAACCCCTGTCCATTGATACCCGTTGATGTCATGCAAAGCGGGTCGCCAGAGCACCATTCCGCCTCATCAAGCAAGTCATCAATTATCTTCTCCAAATGCTCCGATTTAGCCTGCGCAACAAGACCGCCAAGGCTGCCCTCCACATCAGAAGAAGCTGTGTAAATTAAAATCCCTGCCATATTCTCGCCGCTGGGATATGTTGAATAAATTCTTTCTTTCAGTGATGCCGATTGATAACCGCACATTTTTGCAAGCGAACGAATCAATAAGTGCGAAAAAGTATGAAGCAGCACATACCTTGGCGAAGCATTTTCACAGTGGATTTTGTTTTCTTGAATCCGCTCCATCATTAACTGGTAGATATGCTGGTTTTGCTTTTCCCAATCTGAAACTCTCTCTTCATTTAACCGAATAAAAATTCCCTCACCATGCATATCAATTGCCGGAAGCCATTGTTGCTGCTTTCGTGAAATAATTGGTGCTAAGCAAGGGCTATTCATGTCTCCATCCCAGCCTTGCAAACGTGTAAATCCAACCATTGTCACAATTTCTGTCAGGCAATCAACTGCCGTGACACTATCCAGCAGCATATGATACTTTTTCGGAGGAGAAATTCGTCTGGAACTGAAATCCGCATTTTCATCTTCCGTTTCTTCACAAAGTGCGCGGTATTCTTCCTCATATAGTTCTCTGAGCGACGCAGGATGCGGCTTGTTCTGTTCTGTGCACAGCACGCGGTAAGCATCCAGAATCTGTTTGTTTGAGATTTTCGGAAGATACGGGTGGATTTTTCGTTCTATATAGGATTGCAGCGCTTCATCACTCTTTCCTTCCATCGCATCGAGATGTCGAAATAGAATTTTGTTGACCTGTGTACTCCACGGTGGAATGTTCAGCGCGCTAATATTTACGGGCATATAGACACCAGCGGATGTTCTCATTCGAGCAACAGCATTCTCTGTGCATGGCGAATCAGCATCGTGTTCCAACCACGGTTGGCGGCCAGCGCATTTATACACGGCTGCTAATGCCCCTGGAACGAACGCTTCTTGCATACTGCGTGTTTTTCCACACAGTTCACAGGATACCATCAGACTGCCCAAGTTTGTTCGCCCATTAATATTGAACAGCTTTAATCGTTCAGGTTCCCCTCCCTGATTTTTTTCACACGCGGCACCTCGGTGAACCCATCGTGAATACGGAAAGTCGTCGATATGACCATGACGGCATGCAACAATAAAGCGTTAAGGAACCAATCTATGGTTGCATTCTGGACAGCGCAGTTCTCCTTTCTGCAAGCCAGCAAACTGCTTGTCCTTCCACAGATATGTACATGCTGGACAATACAAAATTTCAGGGAAACGATATGCACGAATGTCACGACTATACGATTTCTCATAGATTGCTTGATTTTTCTTATCATACTTAGGCTTTACGAAATAAGCACGCTGTAGCACCTTTTCCAAGCTGTGACAGTATAAGATTCGTGGGTCATCTCCATCCGCCGGTTTCCAGTCATCAGCTCCACCAATAATAGCGGTTTCTTCTTTGAAATCGACTATTGTCCCCACACCATAAGAAGTTATTAGCTGCGAAGTTCGCAGTTCGCCTAACTCATGCGATTTGCAGGGTGCTTCCTGTCCGGGTAAAAACACCGGATAAAAGGAATCATCAGAAAGCAAAACGCCAAAAGCGCTGCAAAGCTTATAGACCGGCTCTTTCTCGCACAAAATTGCTGCTCCGCCAGCCACAGACCATTGTACACGCTCCGGGCGGCAAACGGCAAGGTGATACTCTTCCCCTATCTCTTCGATACGTTGGTAAATCGCCTGCATTTCACAACTTCCGTCCACCATTAAGATGGCATCCATCTGCCCCAGCGCGACCCCTGCTTTATCCGCTGCCGAAAAAAGCAGCTGAATTGCTTCGTTGACTTTTGCATCAATCAGCTTTGAAAATTCATCCAATGTCACATTTTCTCGTACAGTGGGTCTTCCCGCGTATTTTATCAGCATCACAGGCGCAGATTCATCGGAGGACAAGCGTTTTTTTGCTGCCTCTGCACGGTCAAGAAGGCCGTCGCGTTCTTTCGGGGATAAGTCATCAAAAGGACATACCGTCGATACCTGCCGCATAATTTTCGCATGGATATGGCGTGCGAGCATCTGGTCAATATCATTGCCGCCAAGACGCATCCCTGCAACTGCAAGTTCTGATACTTCTCTGTTTTCGACAGAAATCAAGCTGATGTCCAGTGTGCCGCCGCCCCAGTCGAAAACAGCGACATTGCTTGCCCCAGCCAATTCATCCCGACATTTAACATACGCTGCCGTTGGCTCGCTCACAAACGACTTGATACATATTCCTGCCCTATGTGCCGCCTCACGCAAATCAGCGCGCTGCTCGGATGAGAAGTCAACAGGAATTGCCATGACTGCCTCATTCATGGCACAGCCAGCCATTTTCTCTACACGCTCCTTGATATAGGCAAGGAACAACGCAGTTAGGCACCTTGCAAATTTCATGCAAGAAGCAAGGCGAAGCTGATTTAGCAATTGACCTGAATGCACTTCAAGAGGTATAATAGAGTTAGTGCCGCATCATGTTTGGTCGCACTGTGTGTGATATACTGGAGGACATGCACCATGATTAACCTTCGCAAGTTAGAAAGCGAGCTGTGGGAATCCGCCGACCTGCTCCGAGCAGAGAGCAAGCTGACCAGTCAGGAATACTGTATGCCCGTGCTGGGCTTGATTTTCCTGCGCTATGCGTATAGCCGCTTCCGCTATGTGGAAGCCAAAATTATGAAAGACCGCCCGGTTCGCAACGGGCGTGTACTGCCGGTGGAATCCATCGACTTCCAGCAGAAAAGCGCTATCTTTCTGCCGGAAGAAGCACGCTATGAATATCTGCTGAACTTGGAAGCTGGTAAAGTCAACATCGGCGAAAAGGTCAACCGCGCGATGGAACTGATAGAAGCAGAAAGCCCTCAGCTGAGCGGCGTGCTGCCCAAGACCTACACGTCTTTCAAGAACGAACTCTTGTGGGAATTGCTGCGCATCTTCAACAACAGCGCCCTGAACGACATTCAGGACGACATCATCGGGCGCATTTATGAGTACTTTCTCAACAAGTTTGCTCCGGCGGTGGCCTCGGATGACGGCGTTTTCTTCACGCCCAAATCGCTGGTGCGCATGATTGTGAACATCATCGAGCCCAAACGCGGTATTGTGCTGGATCCCGCTTGCGGCAGCGGCGGCATGTTCGTTTCCTCTGCGGACTTCACTGAGCAGTACGGCGCGAACGCGAATATGGCCATGACCTTCTACGGTCAAGAGAAGGTGGAATACAATGCCAAGTTGTGCCTGATGAACATGGCAGTACATGGGCTGAATGCGCAAATCGTTTCCGGGGACGATGCGAACAGCTTCTATCACGACCATTTTGGTTTGGAAGGCAAGTGCGACTTCGTCATGGCAAATCCGCCTTTCAATGTGGACAAAGTAAAAAGTGAAAGCACCGCCTCTGCTGGGCGCTTGCCCTTCGGGATGCCGAGCGTGAATCCCAGCAAAGAAGTCAGCAATGCCAACTATCTGTGGATTAGCTACTTTTACAGCTATCTGAATGAGCACGGGCGTGCGGGCTTTGTCATGGCAGCATCCGCCACCGACAGCAACGGGCGCGATCGAGACATTCGCCGTCAGCTGGTGTCCACCGGGGCGGTGGATGTGATGCTGTCCGTGGGTACGAACTTCTTCTATACCAAGAGCCTGCCCTGCACGCTATGGTTCTTCGACAAGGGCAAAAAACTCGACTTGCGCGACAAAGTGCTGTTCATCGACAGCCGCAACTACTACACCGCTGTGGATCGCACGCTGAACGAGTGGAGTCCGTGGCAGATGAAGAACCTGAACGCCATCGTGTGGCTGCATCGGGGCGAAACAGAGAAATACCACGCATTGGTAGCAGACTACTGCGCCGCGCTTGATATGGCGGCGGATTGCACCTTCGCCCAGCGCGCCGAGCAGCTGCAGCAAGAGATAGCCAGCGTAACCGCCGAATGCAAGGATGCCGTTGCCGCAGCAGCCCGCAAGGACAAGAAGCGCATACAGGCGCAGTATGACGAATCCCTCGCTGCCATACAGGAGGAGCTGACAATTGCGAAGGAAGCGTGCTGGCTAACCGACAAATTCGGAGACGGCGAATACCATGACATTCCCGGTCTTTGCAAGGCCGCCACGTTGCAGGAAATTGAGGAAAAGAATTGGAGTTTAACCCCCGGCGCGTATGTGGGCGTAGAGGCACAGCAGACGGATGATGTGGATTTTGCGGAGCGGATGCGCGAAATCCATGCGGAACTGCTGACGCTGCAACAGCAGAGCGACGCACTGATGGAAACCATCTCGCGGAATTGGGAGGAGATGGGGGTATGAGTTGGAAAAAAGCAAAATTATCTGAATGCTGTCAGAGCATTTCCGATGGTGACCATCAAGCACCACCGAAGAGCAATAAAGGCATTCCTTTTGTCACCATATCGAACATCAAGGACAACTCTTTTGATTTTACAGATTGCATGTATGTACCGCAATCATACTATAACAATTTACTTGCCAAGCGAAAACCGCAGAAAGGTGACATTTTATATTCTGTTGTCGGTTCGTTTGGCATACCTGTTTTAATGAAAGAGAATGTCAAATTTACATTTCAGCGACATATCGCAATATTACGTCCTAACCCACACATTGTTGAGCCAGCATATATGTATTATTCAATGTTAAGTAAGGCATTCTTTTTGCAAGCTGATGCAGCAGCTATTGGCGCAGCTCAAAGAACAATCAGTCTTAGCAGTCTGCAAAATCTAACAATCAATCTTCCCGACCTTCCCACCCAGCGCCGCATTGCTTCCATCCTTTCCGCTTACGATGACCTGATTGAAAACAATCGCCGCCAAATTAAGCTACTGGAAGAAGCTGCACAAAGACTGTATAGGGAGTGGTTTGTGGAACTGCGCTTTCCGGGGCATGAGGGCGTGAAGGTGATAGATGGAGTGCCGGAGGGGTGGATGAAGGGCACAGTTGATAACATAGTCAAACTGTTGAGTGGCTACCCATTCAAAAGTTCCGAATATGTTAGCAGCGGCAAATATCGACTTATTACCATAAAGAATGTTAAAGACGGCGAGTTTTCCCCTGACAACGTAGACTACATAGATCAGCTTCCGGATAAAGTTCCTTCACACTGTATACTGACAGAGGGAGATATTCTTCTTTCTCTTACTGGAAATATTGGTAGAGTATGCATCGTTAATGGATATAACTATTTGCTGAATCAACGTGTTGCAAAATTGCAAACTTTGCATTCTGCATATGCATATTGCATGTTTAGAAGCAAAGAGATGTTGAATAAGATGACAGCATTGTCCAATGGCGTTGCTCAACAAAACCTGAGTCCTATTAGGGCTGAAAAAATTCGCATATTAATTCCATCCTCAAATTTATTATTCCAATTTAAAAGCATCGTAGAACCTATAATTTCACAAATTATCCTTCTGAATAACCAAATTACTTTTGCTTGTGAAGCCCGTCACCGGCTTTTGCCTGAATTGATGGACGGAGAAATAGAGGTATAATTATGAGTAACTACACATCGAATTTACTATGTCATTTTGTTGGACGCGCAAAACCCAACGATGAAGAACGTTTCAATCTTCTTCTTTCAATTGTTAAAGGATGCGAATTGTTGTGCAATATCAACTCACCGCATAATCCACAAGCAACTTTTTTCGCCAACTCTCAGTGCGAACATCTTGGCGAAGTGTTCGGGCGCTGTGATTCTGTATGTTTTTGTGACATTCCAAACGAAGCATTGGCAATCCATACAAATAAATATAGCCATTTCGGACTTGGATTTGAAAAAACATTTATCGCTCAGCAGGGTGCACATCCAGTGATGTATGTACCCTTAAATCACCCAATTATTGAGTGTGGCGGTAATGGAGAAAAGGCGAAATCATCATCACCAAAGAAGCCCACTCAATACTATCCTTATATACTAAGTAAATCCACTTCATTGCTTTCAATCCTAAATATAGTATCAACGGCAAATAATCGCCTATTTGATCCAAATACAAAGTTTCCAGTAGCATCTCTGGGAGCATTAGATCAAGATGTTTTACAGGCTGTTGCTTCAAACACATTCCAGCCAATTGTATACAATCTTTTGAAAGGAATATTAACTCAATTAGCCTATGTAAAACTATATGATGTAACTCTTCCTGACGACCATCCAGACAATTATTACATGGAAAGGGAATGGCGTTGCTTGCAAAATGTAACGTTTTCTTTGAATGATATAAGAACAGTCTACCTTCCCAGCAAAACATATCAAGAACGTTTCCTTTGTGAATTTTCAAACTATTCAGGCAGTTTTTATCTATTCGACAATAACGAAAGAGCTTAATATAATGCAAAGAGGTACTACATTATGAGCTACTCCTATTCCGAAAACGTCCTTGTTCAAGGCGCCGCCGGCGACCTGCTCCACGACGAGCTGGGCTGGGAGCTGGTTTATGCGCACAACCGTGAAACGTTGGGCGCAAACGGCACGTTGGGGCGCACAGACTACCATCAGGTGCTGCTCACCAAGTACCTGCGTCCGGCTTTGTTCCGCCTGAACAGCTGGATGACGGAGGCTTATGCGGACAGCGTGGTCAAGTCGCTCTTGGAAACCTCCTTTTCTGCCACGCCCATGCAGACCAACGAGCAGAAATACCGCCTCATCACTGGCGGCGTTCCCGTCAATTTCCGCCTGCCAAACGGCAACATGGAAACGCGCATGGCACGGCTCATCGACTTCGACAACCCCGCCAATGATCACTTTCTCGCCGTAAAGGAAATGAAGATTGACGGCGCACTGTATCATCGCCGTGCGGACATTATCGGCTTTGTGAACGGCATTCCGCTGCTGTTTGTGGAGTTCAAAAAGCTCGGCGTGGATGTTCGCCAAGCCTATGATACCAACTATCACGATTATCAGCATACCATCCCGCAACTGTTCTGGTTCAATGCTTTTGTGATGCTCTCCAACGGCGTGGAATCCAAAATCGGCACATTGGGCAGCAAATATGAGTATTTTAGCGAGTGGAAACGCCTGAATGAGGGCGAACAGGGTGTTGTCAGTCTGGAAACCATGCTGCGCGGTATCTGCAAAAAGGAAACTTTCCTCGATTTGCTGGAAAACTTCATCATCTATGACCATTCCGACAATCATACTGCCAAAATTCTGGCACGAAATCACCAGTATCTCGGCGTGAATGAAGCCATTGAAGCCTATCGAGATCGCAAGCTGCGCGACGGCAAGTTAGGCGTATTCTGGCACACGCAGGGCAGCGGCAAAAGCTACTCCATGGTGTTTCTGGCGCAGAAAATCCGCCGCAAGTTTTCGGGCAGTCCGACGATCATTGTGCTGACCGACCGGGACGAGCTGAACAAGCAGATTAGCGCTACTTTCGAGAGCTGCGGATATCTTAACGGCATGAAATCCAGCACGTTTGTCCCGTCCAGCGGTGCGCGGCTCGTTGAGATGCTGAAGGGCAATCCCAGCTATATCTTCACGCTGATTCAGAAATTCAACAATGACCACCCCGACCCCATCACGCCGAATCACGACATCATCATCATGAGCGATGAAGCTCACCGCACGCAGAACGGGCTTTTTGCCGACAACATGATGAAGCTGCTGCCCACCGCCAGCCGCATCGGCTTTACCGGTACGCCGCTGTTCGCCTACGACAACATCACCGAGCGCACCTTCGGCGGCTATGTGTCCGTATATGATTTCAAGCGGGCGGTGGATGACGGCGCTACCGTCCCCCTGTACTACGAAAACCGCGCCGATCAGCTGGAAATCACGAATCCCAATATCTCCAACGAACTGACCGATTTGCTTGACAGTGAAAACCTTACACCCGACCAGCAAGCAAAAATGGAACGGGAATTAGCGAAGGATATTCACATCATCACCGCTGAAAAGCGGCTGCGCGCCATCGCAAAGGACTTTGTGAAGCACTACACCGACATGTGGGACACAGGCAAGGCGATGTTCGTGTGCATCAACAAAGTGACCTGCGTGCGCATGTACAATTTCGTGCAGGAATACTGGCAAGATGCCATCCGCCAGTTAGATGCGAGCCTGCGCACGGTTTCCCAGCAGGAAGCGCAGGAAATGCAGCGCAAGTTGGCATGGATGAAAGAAACCGAAATGGCGGTTGTCATCAGTCAGGAGCAGAACGAGTGGCAGACCTTCGACAACTGGGGGCTGGACATTCGCCCGCACCGCGCCAAAATGGAAGAGCGCAGGCTGGACAAAGAGTTCAAGGACAGCGAAAATCCTTTCCGCGTGGTATTCGTATGCGCCATGTGGCTCACCGGCTTTGATGTCAAGAGCCTTAGCTGCCTGTATCTGGACAAGCCGCTGAAAGCGCACACGCTGATGCAGGCCATTGCCCGCGCCAATCGCGTCTGCGAGGGCAAAACGAACGGCTTAGTAATTGACTACATCGGCGTTGTGAAAGCACTTCGGCAGGCACTGGCAGACTACACATCCGGCGGGCGAATTGCGGTTGACCCCACGCCGGATATTAGCCAGCTGTACAGCAAGATTCGTGCAGTTATCGACGAAATCCGACAGCTGATGCTGGCGCATTCGTTTAATTTGGACGCCGCCGTTTGCAGCGACAGCTTTGCACGAATCGAGTCTGTGCAAGATGGTGCGGATGCACTTTCCGGCGATGCAGATACGCGCAAGCGCTTCGGCATCATCGCGCGTGAGCTGTTCCGCATGTTCAAGTATGTCGAACATGGTCAGCTGGACAGCGAGCGCAAGGAGAAGGATGCCATCAGCGCGATTTACGATGTGATGCACGCACGTGTCCTTCATGCCGACAATTCCACGCTGATGAAGCGCATCAATGATATTGTCAGCGACGCGATTGATGTAAGAATCAACGATGATAACAAGGATAAGACGTTTGACATCAGCAAAATTGATTTTGAACGGCTTCGCGCGGAATTTATGCGGCGGAAACATCAAAATCTGCTTTTGCGGGATTTGCAGCAGCTGATTGAAGGTCGTCTTGCTGAAATGATGGCTCGCAATCCAACAAGAATCGACTACTACGAGCGGTATCAAACCATTATCAGCAACTACAACGCCGAACAGAATCGTGCTGCCATCGAAAAGTCCTTCACCGATTTGCTGGCACTGGCCAATGAACTGGACATCGAAGCGGAGCGTTATATCCGTGAGGGCTTCGACAACGAAGAGCAGCTTGCGCTTTTTGATTTGCTGAAAAAGGACACGCTGTCCAAGGAGGAAATCAAGATGCTGAAAGCCTCTGCGAAAGAGCTGCTAAGCACCATTCGTAAAGCTATCGCCAATATGAACAACTGGCGCGAAAAGGAAACTACCCGCGCTGAAATGGCAAAAATCATCCGCGACACGCTGTGGCACAGTCTCCCCACAAGCTATACGGACGCGGATATGACCAACTGCCGTCAGAAAATCTACACTTTTGTTGTAGAACGTTCCCCTATGATAGCGGGTGCATGGGCATAATACTATTTCCAAATGAAAATGCGCCAAGATGCGCGGCGAATTTTTCGTTCTGGCTAACGGGAACGAAATGCAGCGTAGCAGCGCTACGCTAAATGGAGTGAGCGGACGCCAGAACGAAAAAGGCGCAAGCAGATGGCGCAGTTGAATCTGGAAATAGTATGGGACTTGTTTTCATGACGAAATCGGGTAGGAGGGGGTGACTAACCCCCGTCCTCCCACACCACCGCTCATGCGGTCCCGCAAGCGGCGGTTCAGTTACTGGCACGAGGCAACATGTTTGGTCGGAAATCGGGACACTCAGCGATTCTGCCATACCTTCGGTCACTCACCTATCCTCTGGCAGACATCCTCTTTCGAGCAACTGCTTTCTACGCATCCGATTCCTTACATGCTGTATTTCCAGCAACTGCCGAGCCCTTTCCTCTGTCGGCTTTCACCGACTTCTCAGGTACTATGGCCCAGACTGTCTTCTGTGGGTTCAGCCATGCCTTGCAACATGGGTTACACCTTGCGATGCGTATCCCACAGACCTCCCCGGATAAGGTGCAATAGCCTTCATTCCATGTAGCCGCCGCATTTACGTGACAGAGTCCGGGTAGTATGGGACTTCGACTTGTGTGGCAGCCTTGTCCGCTCTGCCCCGCCTTATATACGGTTTCTCTTCGTCGGCTCGGAACTTTGCCTGCGGCTTCCTTCAGATTCCACCTCTCGGTGGACACCCTTGCCGTTCGGCTAACACTTCCTACTACCAAGCGTGTAGTGGACTTTCACCACCAAGCTATTGCCCATGCCGGGCGTACCGCAATACGGGGCAGCAAGCTATTCTTTCGCTTGCTGCCCCTTTGCTGTTATGCCTTTGCTGTTATGCCTTTGCGCTATGCTCTTCCTTTTTTCCACGGAAACAGCGAATCCCTGTAAACACAATCACCGCAACCGCCACGAAATCCACCACATAAATCGTGATTTTCCACCATGCAGGGCGATAGTATGCCACGCTGATGTTCATGGCATTCGAGTTGACCACCGTGTAGAGAATGTTCTTCACGCATTGGCGAAGGATCTGCATGTCCACCGGGTCGGATGCGTCGCACCAGTTCGGCTGAATAACGTCCGGCAGCGTCATGTCATTGCCCAAATTCAAGTCACCGCCTGCATATGCCATTTGCCGCAAATTCATGTAGGAGGTCGTATTGAAATCGGTGATGACCATGCCTTGGAAGCCCCATTCGTTCCGCAGGATTTGAGTCAGCAGCCGATAATCGCCGCCTGTCCAGCGCGTACCGATGCGGTTGAAGGAGCTCATCACTGCTGTGGTATGCCCTTCCTTGACCGCGATTTCAAACGGGCGCAGGTACAATTCGCGCATTGCTTGTTCCGTCACCCAAGTGCCCGAACCGTTGGAGGAGCGATGCGTTTCCTGTTCGTTGAGCGCAAAGTGCTTCACGAAGCAGTAAACGCCCTTGCTGGCGCATCCGCGGATTTCCGCCGCCGCCATTTTGCCGTTGAACAGTCCGTCTTCGGAAAAATACTCGAAATCGCGACCGCCGAAGGGGCTTCTGTGGATATTGACGCCGGGCGCATACCAGCCGGAATACGGCAGATTGTTGCCCTTTCCATCCGCGCCAATCAATCCTTCCGCGCCTATCATTTCGCCGATGTCTTCCATCAGCTCCTGATTCCATGTCGAAGCCATGACGACTTCCGCACAGTAATAGCAGCACTTCCAGTAGATGCCGCTTCGATCCATGAAGTTCGTGAAGCCAGTCGGGCCATCTGTGTCGTTCGTGGCAGGCTTGCCAATGATGGGCAGTTCATTCGTTTTGAATGCGCCCATGTTGCACATTTTCACCATGTCCTCGACAGACAGCTTGTCCAGAATCGCATCCCAGCGCGGCTCATCATACGACACTCGCTGATTCTGCCCATTTTCATCCGTCAGCAGGTCGCGAAGCACCAGTGAAATGTCCGTCTGACTTGTTGCGGGAAGCCCCAAGTCAAAGAGCGCATCCGCCTCTTCATTGTTGTGGTCGCGGTTTTGAAGCGCTTCGAGATATTCTTCATCCACCGTTCGGTCATCCACAGAGGGCGCTTCCAGCATCGTGCCTTCCCAATCTTCGCGGGAAAGCAGCGTCTGGAGATGGTAATCAGAGCTGTCCAGTTCCAAGTCCGTGTAACGGTTTTCTATGGTATTGCCTGTTACCGGGTCTTCGCTAATGATAATGTCGTCTTCCACCGTGAACGGCACTTCAAATACGCGGTCATGCGCATTCTTGCTGACGTACAGTGCGTAGTCACCCGCATCCAGTTCAAAGCAGTTATCCCAGTTTTCGTTCTTGTCCGTATAGTCGTAGGATGCCAGATAGTACGGGTCGCAGGTCAGCGTCAGCGTGCATTCCTCGCCGGGTAAAAGCAGCGGCGTCTTGGCAAAGTCCAGCAGAACAACTTCGGACTTCTCCACGCTGCCGGGCGTATACGGCGCATGACCGTAGAGCTGCACAACGTCCTTGCCAGCGACGCTGCCCGTGTTCTTTACGCGCACAGTCACTTCCATCTTGTCGCTGACATCGCTGAGGACGAAGTTTTCCGGCGCACTTTCCAGTGTCCAGTCAAACGTCGTATAGCTCAGACCATAGCCAAACGGATACACCACTTCCTGCGCATACCATTCCGGGTCATCCGCGCCGCGCGTCTCGTAATAGCGATAGCCGACGTAAATGTTCTCCTCATAGTCCACAAAGTAGTAGTTTTCGTTTTCCAGCCCAAGATACCGGTCGCCGCTGTCCTTGCCGGTAATCAGGTTATCGCCAAAGTTCTGCCACACCGGGCTGTTCTTGAAATTCACCGCATAGGTATCAACCGTGCGCCCGGACGGATTCACTTCGCCGTCCAGGATGCGTCCCAGCGCATTCACGCCGGATGCACCGGGGAAGCCCATCCAGATAGCTGCGTCGATTTTGTCCTGATAGGCATAATAATCCGGATGCGTCAAAAATGCCAGTTCCATCGGCGAACCACTGTTAATCAGCACAACAACCTTCTTGAATCCTGCCTCGCAGACCGCCGCCAGCAAGTCCGTTTCGTTCTGATCAAGCTGCAGGTAGTGGTCGCTGTCCTGCCGCGCCCCTTCCACATCCTTCATTGAACGCGGCAGGTCAAAACCTTCGCCGCCGATGCGGGTCAGCACAACCAGCGCCGCGTCATTGTAATCCTTGTAGGTATCCGTGATTTCCTTCGTGTACAAGCGCTGCGGCGTTTCCCCAATGGAGTAAAACACGGTATTCCCGTCATCCAAGTTGGTGGAATTTTCTGAGCGGCGTGCGCCGGAGCGCTTATCATCCTCATAGAAGGGCTTCATGGCCGGATTGACCGCAAAGCCCGCATTCTGCAAGCTGGTATAGAGGTCGATGGCTGCGGACTTATCGCCGCCGGACGACCCCGAACCGCCATAAGCAAGGTTCACACTGTTCTTGCCAAACACAGTGATGCGGCTGCCTGATGCCAGCGGCAGCGCATTTTCCTCGTTCTTGAGCAGCACAAAGCCTTCTTCGCAGATGCGCTCGTTGAGTTTGTTCGCCGCCTGATAGACTTCGTCCTTGTTCGTGTATTCGGTGGTATACAGTGGTGTCACGCCCTCGGCATAAACCGCCACGTCGCGTCCCAGCAGAGAGGCCAGCACATCCTGCATGACAAACTGCGTCAGCACCGTCGCGACGGTCAGCAGAATCAGCACCAGTGCACTGACAATTGCCCATACGCGAATCAGCTTTTTCTTCGTTTTCTGCGCCATGTTCTCCTCCGCGAAATCAGTACATCATTGGCAGATTGTAGTTTGCATCCCACGTTACAACCGCCGTCGTCGTCAGCTTGATGCAATCCACCATCGGCGCTGTGCCTTGATACGTTCCCATGCCTTCACCCATCGGGTTCACGCTGTTATTCGTCACAAGGCGAATCGTGTTTGCGCCGACCTGCAAAGCGACGTTCTGAATAACAATGCAGTCTGCAAATTTTGCTCCTTTTTCCAGTGCAATCGCATCAAACATCACCGGCTGACCGTTGACTTCAATCGTGTAGTTATCGGGCGAGAGGCTGATGTTGTCCATTTCCGCCGCAACCCGCAGCGTCAGCACTGCATCCGACACCGCTTCGCTGCTCGCCAGATAGAAATCCAACGACAGCCCTTTTTTATACAGGTACGAGACATACTTGCCATTGCTGGCGTCCAGATTCGTCGCATCGTTGACTATCATGGATGCGCCGGATGCAGAGCCGGACATGCCCGGCCCTTCCTTGCCCAGCAAGCTGGTCTGTTCGGCTTCAAACGTATACGTCTCTGCACCCATTTTGAGCGATTTCCATCCCGCATAGATGGTCGTTTCGCCTTCAATCGCGTTTTCCTGCACATACGGCACGGTGCAGGCTGCATCGGCATACCATCCGATAAATTCAAATTCGTCGCGTACCAGCGCTAAGGACAGCATCCGTGCCGTTTCACCGGATTTTACCTGCTGCACATAACCGTCCGGCAGTACGCCGTAATAGTTCAAGCTGTACGTCACAGGATAATACACGGCATCGTCCGCCAGCCAGTTCGCATAGAGTGTCATGGGCTGTTCAACCACCTGCGCAAAATCATACAGTACCGTGCAGGCAGCATCGGTATACCACGCATCGAAGGTATAACCATCACGCACGGGTATTTCTGGCGCTTCTACGCCCTTGCCCTGACGTGCCGCTTCTTTTTGCGCTTCTGGTGCACCGTCGTAATTCAGCTCGAACGTCACTTCCGCGCCTTTTTCTGCCACATTGATATAAAAGGTCACGTTTTTGCCGCCGTAAGTCACTTTCACTGCCTTGCGGCCGGGTGTGTTTGTCTTGACGTTAGGCAGCTTCACATTTTCATCCGTCATCGGAATTTCAGCAGTGGTTTTGTCGCGGTATGTCACCAGCAGCACGCCGCCCTCTGCGGAAAATTCTTCCCCAACCCAGTAATCCATCTTCGTCGGTTCCTGCGCAACAGCAATCTTGCCAACTTTTTCCTCAGTCAGCACGCTCTGCCCCATCAAGCATAAGCAAATCATCAACAGCATCGCTGTAATTCGCTTCATAAACTTTGCTCCTTCCCTTTCATCAGAAAATCAAGGACGGATTCGCTTGTCCGCCAGCGCGAATCCGTCCAGTAAACGAGTTATGCCATATTACTTGACGTGAATCGTCAGCGTCAGCTGCACATAGACCCAGCCTTCGACCGTCGCCGTCGCCGTGACAGTGTAGTCGCCAGCCTCGTTGAATGTGCCGGAGGCGACGCCGTCCGCGCCAAGGTTCATGCCGGGAATCGCATCCGCATTCACAATCTTGATGTCGCTGACATCAGCATAGCGCGCCGTAAAGAGGGGCGTAATGATGTTCTTGCCGCCGCCCCAACCGCCGAACTTGTCGCCCACTTTGTATTCCAACTCTTCCACGATATGATTCTCATAGCCATTGAGAATCGCATTGGAGTTGGCGTTGGAGTACAAAACGCGCTGCGCTGCCTTGCGGACAGCGAAATACTGCGTTGCAGAAGGAACCGTCTCGTAGGTGGACGCATCCTCCCCTGCACGGTGCGCTGCATCAGCTGCTTCTGCGCTGGCCGTATCGGCCGCCACCAGCACAGTGTTCAGCTCTGCGCTCCAAGTACCTTCGGTGCTGGAGCTGTTGCCGCCCTTGCCCTTGCCAATCAGCTTGTTCGGGCCGCCAAGGGGCAGTTCATTGCCCGCGCGAACCATCAGGTTCGTATAGCGATATTCCGGATAGTCCATGTAGTCCGTCACGTTATGGCCGCAGAAGCCCCATTCGCCGCGGGTCAGCAGTTCCAGCAGCGCGTAGTTCGTCGAACAGGTGGACAAGCCAATACGGTTAAACGCCGTCATGAATGCGGAGTTGTTGCCTTCCTTGACCGCTAGTTCATAGGGCTTGGCATAGATTTCGCGGATGGCCTGTTCGTTCGCCCATGTAATCACGCCGCCGTTCGTATTGCGGTTCGTTTCCTGATTATTCATCATGTAGTGCTTCGTGTAGGTCACAAGGCCCTTTTCGGTCGCAGCACTGCTCAGCGCCGCCGCGAGTTTGCCGGTCAGCAGCGGATCTTCGGAGAGATACTCGAAGTTGCGGCCGCCGAACGCAGAACGATGAATGTTCAGGGAGAAGCCATAGAGACCATTGATATTGAACAGCAGCGCTTCGTTGCCCGTCATGATGCCAATGTCATACAGCAGCTCCGTGTTCCATGTGCAGCCCCATACAGCCGGCGTAACCCAGTTCGTACCCATCTGATTTTCGGGTGCCTGTGCGCCGCCGAACATCGCGCCATTCCAGAAGGGATGTGCCGCCGCGTCATACGCACCGTTCTGCTTCTTGCCGATAGCTTCCACCGCAGGCTGCCCGAATCCGCCGTAGGAGACGATGGTCGCCATTTCGTCCCACGTCAGCTGATTCATGTACTCGTCCCACTTCTTCGTGCCTTCATCGTCAGAGGCAACTGCCACGCCATCCACCACGCTCGGCTCGGTGTACGGTACGCCAGCCAAATCCGCCAGCTGAATCGCCGTTTTGCCGTTTTCATCGCGTGTAGCAGCATTCTGCGTCCAAGTCGCAGGAACCTGCGAAACGTACCACGGCGAATCCTCCGTGTCATTCAGGCTGAAATATTCCTTCTGGGCATCCAGTTCATCAATAACTGCCTGATCCCAAGTGCGGTCTTCCTTCGTTGCGGCAGCCGGAACTTCCAGTCCGTCCGCACGGGACATCTGATTGTTTTCCAGCGTTTCATTGACAGAGATGTAGGCTTCCAGTCCTTCATCGCCGGAGAAGAGCGGCTTGATTTCCGCACCCGTGGTGTAGTCAGTCACGCACTGCAAGCCCGTTTCAACCGTGCGGGTAATCGACGCGATTTCTTCATGCGCGTTGCGGCGGATGGACAGCACATAGTCGCCAGCTTCAAGTTCGTAGCCGCGGAACTCGTTGTCGTTGACGTCGTTCCAGTCAAACGAAGCCATATCCTGTGCCACGAACTGCAGCGTCACCACTTCGCTCTCGCCGGGCTGAAGCTCCTTCGTCTTGCCGAACGCTGCCAGATTGACATACGCCTTTTCAATTCCGCCCTCGGTGTACGGCGCGGTGTAGTACAGCTGCACAACGTCCTTGCCTGCCACATCGCCCGTGTTCGTCACACGAACCTTCACCGTGATGGTTTCATTCGCCGCATGAATCACACCAGTCGGCGCAATGTCCCCCTCGATTTCCTGCGTAAAGGTGGTGTAGCTCAGACCATAGCCGAACGGATACACGACGTTCTCGTCATACCATGCTTCGCCGGCATCGTGTCCCTTCGTCTCATAATAACGGTAGCCGACATAAATGCCTTCGCGGTATTCCACGGAGTGATAATCCGTCATCGTATCGCCGACATAGACGTTGTTGTTCATGCGCTCGCCGTTTTCAAAATTCTGCCCATTCGAGCCGAAATTCGTGAACGTCGGATCTTTGGTGAAATCGACCGCGTAAGTATCTGCAGTGCGGCCGGACGGCGAAACCTTGCCAGAGAGGATGTTGCCGATTGCCGCCGCGCCGTCGTTGCCGGTATGACCCACCCAGAGAATCGCATCAACGCCGAGGTTGTCCTCCGTCTTCGACGCATTCACTTCCGCCAGCTCCATCGCATTGGAGGAGTTGACAATCAGGATGACTTTGGGAAAATTCGCCTTCACGTAACGAATCAGGTCTTTTTCCGTGTCTGTCAACTCCAGCATGTGCGCATTCGGGTCAGCATTCGCGTCCTGCGCATAGCCGTAAGTCACTTCATCCCTGCCCTCCGAGCCGGAACGGGAAACAACCACCAGCGCTGCATCGCTGTAAGTATCGTAAGTGTAGGCGATGGAATCCGAAATATCCGTCGGCTTCACTTCTGCCGACTTTGTGCTGTAAAAGGACAGCAGACGTTCGTTGACATCAAAGCCCGCCTGCTTCATGCCATCTTCCAGCGAGGTTTTCGGCACACCGTACTGCCCCGGACGGCCAGAGCCAGAGCCACCGCCGCCCATCATGATGTTGGCAGCACGGAAACCGAACATGGACACCTTCGTCGTCGCACTATCCAGCGGCAGCACACCGTCATTCTTGAGCAGCACAAAGCCTTCTTCACCCAACTGAATATTCAGCGCCTTTGCCGACGCGCGTTCCTGCGCCAAATTCGCGAAGTCAGCGTAGTACTTTCCCTGCGAAAGCACAAAACCCGTCTGCGCGCCCGTCACCGGCATCAGCGATTCTTCCACCGTGCCTTCCGCAAACGCCGCAGGAATCGACGTACACAGCAACGCCGTGCAGCTGAGAATCGACAGCCACTTGGAAACCGTTCTCTTCATGTTTCATTCCTCCTCCTTTTGATTGATTGCCTCTCCGCAATCATCGGATAGCTGTATCTTAGCATTTCCCTCCCGTTTTGTGCTGTTTTTCGCGTATCCTTGCATTTTCTCCCCATAAACTTGACTTTTGAGCAGGTGGTTGTTATAATCATCATGCATTGCACCGTTTTTTCGTGAAATAGTGCCAGATAGCCGTATCTGCACATCTACTGTGCGATGAGGGAGGCAGCCATGATTCGCATTGCTATTGTCGAGGATGATCAAAGTGCCGATGACCAGCTGACCGCCTGTCTGGAAAAGCTGTCGCTGCAAAGCAAGGAAGTATTTGATTTATCGCATTATCCCGATGCCCAGCAGTTTTTGTTCGCGTTTCATTCGCAGTTTGACTTGATTTTTATGGACATTGAAATGCCAAACATGGACGGCTTGTCCGCAGCGCGCAGAATGCGTGAAATCGACAGCAACGTCGCACTGGTCTTTGTCACGAACCTTGCGCGCTATGCTATTAACGGCTATGAAGTCAGTGCACTGGATTATATTCTGAAGCCTTTGGATTACGATGCGTTCTATTTGAAAATGCAGAAGGTTCTTCGCTACTGCCAGACACAGCAGCAGCGCCGTCAGCAGAACGTGGTGATTCCTACCGCGGACGGCAACATCCACTTGCCGCTCAGTGAGCTGCTCTATGTGGAGGTAGTGTCGCACACGCTGATTTACCACACACTTTCTCATGATTACGAAACGTACGGGACACTCAAAAACGTGGAGAAGAAATTGTCTCCGCACGGTTTTTTCCGCTGCAACAGCTGCTATTTGGTCAATCTGCAATACATTCGCCGCATTGATGGCTATACCGTCTATGTCGGCGAAACGCCGCTTGCAATTTCTCATCCCCGGCGCAAGGACTTTCTTGCCGCAATGACCCAATTCTGCGAACGGAGGGCAAATACTCAATGAATCTGACCAATATCTGGGGCTCTTTTAGTTATCTTTCTGCCCTCTTTGTCGCCGTTTATATTGTCGCGATGAAACTGCCCCGAAAAAAATGTTTCCGCTTCGTCTGCTTTGCTGTACCGGCGTGGTCATCCTCTACAAATGCTGTTCTGATGCCTTTGTTTACGCCCTTCCGCCGGACGATACCGTGACTCTGCTTTTCCGTGTGCTGGATAGTTTTCTGCTGTATTGCCTATCGCTGCTGTCCATTGGCTTCTGCTTTGAATGCGATTTCTGGGCCATGCTGTTCTGTTCCACTGCCGGTTACTGTATGCAGCACATGAGTCAGCGAACGTATCTGCTATTAGTACGTTTCATCAGCGTTTCCATGCACCCACTTCTCAAAGCACTCATGCTGATTTGCATCACGGCGGGATATTATGTTATCCTCTATTTCACCATGATTCGAAAAGCTGACTACCGGGGAACGATGCTCAACAACCGCATTCAGATTGTTGTCAGCTGTATCGCCGTGCTGGTCACGATTTTCCTCAATTCCTTTGCGCATCGTGCAGCCATCGGTTTTCCGTCAGTACAGAGTTATATTATGGTATTTTCCTGCTTAACGGCACTGCTGTCCTTCTATGTGGAATTTGGCTGGCTTGCCGCACGAAAAGCAGAAATCGAAAAGAGCACCGTGCTGCAAATGGCGGAGGACGACAGCAAGCAATTTCAAATTGAAAAAGACATCATCGACCTCATTAACGTAAAATGCCATGACCTGAAGCATCAAATTTCCGCGCTGAACGGCGTGATTCCGCCCGATGAAGTCAAGGCGCTTCAAGAAACCGTCAACATCTACGATTCTATTTTCAAAACCGGCAATCATGCACTGGATATTGTGCTGACGAATCGCAGTCTCCTTTGCGAAAAGAAGGGTATCACGCTGACATGCAGCATCGACGGACAGCCGCTGCAGTTTCTCTCTGATGCAGAAATCTTCTCCCTATTCAGCAATTTGCTGGACAATGCCATCGAAGCTGTTGAGCAAATCAAAATTCCCAGCAAACGTCTCATCAGCCTTACTGGTCAAAGCACTTGCGGCACGTTTGTCATTCAGGAAGAGAACTATTTGCTTACTGCGCCGCAGTTTGAAAACAATCTGCCGCTGACCACCAAACAGGACAAGCGCTACCACGGTTTCGGCACAAAAAGCATCAGCATGATTTGCGAAAAACACCAAGGGCACTGCACCATGAACGTGATGAAGGATATTTTCGAGGTGCGGATTGTATTCCCGATGGTGGATGGTGAAGCGAAAAAAGTGTAAAGATGCATGGAAATCTGAACGCTATTATCCGCTCTTCTGTATTCAATTGGACACTGACTGCATCTTTCATGACGATATAACCGCAGTGTCCGCGCTACATTCATTGGGATTGGGAAATGTGTTTCCAACAAGCTAATCGTCATTTTTAGCAAAATGACCCTGCTTGCTACTACTTCTTCCTCCACGGAGGCGGAAATTAGCAAGCAGGGTTTTTGTTTATCTAAATTTAGAATGCCTGTGAATGCAGCAGCTCTACGCATGGTAATGCTAATGAATTAGCGGTATAGCGCTCCCCCATTCCTTGCTGTTAGCAGTTTCAGAAAAAATTTTTCAATCCGCTTCAAATCGTGTCGCAAAGTGGTGTTTTTTCTACAGTTCGAGTGTGAAGGGGGTATATAAATTTCCCTTCACATGAACAGAAAGGAGGCTGTTGTCAAGAATGAGCTGCTCTCGTCTACTGCTATGTTTCCGCCAAGCGCCCAACGATTCAGGATGAAGTGATTTCAAACTGCCTCCTCAAAAATTTTTTTCTAAATTTTTGCGAATCGCGTAAAAAACGCCAAATTTTTTACCAGTTATGGTGGAGAAGCAGTTCTTCTCCATCAGAAGATAAAGGAGGCGATTTCTATGATTATGATTTTCAAACAAGACACTCGAATTAGCCTACACAGATGAATGGCAGCTGTACCACTACGGCTAATTCAGAAACCTGCGAATCGCTGGATAGCTTCCCACAAGCGTTCCATCCAACGAATCAACGCATTTTTGAAACACAAGGAAGTGAACCCGAATGTCCAAGAAGCAATTCTGCTCGTCTGCAAATTTCCCCGCATGGTTCGACGGCACAAATCTCAGCGAGCCGCTATTCTGTACCGCGTTTCTGCAAACCCATCAGCTGATTTTCAGTGAAGGTTCGTTCTTCACGCCAAATGGTCGAATGCAGGACTGCACACCACTGAAAGAAGTCATCTTTCAAGAAATCCACTCCTACATTTGCTCCGGCGTTCCCAACAAAATCAAAAACATCATTGAGGTGCTGAAAATCATTGCGTATGTGCCGGAATTTCCGCCGGAGGAAGATTGCATTCATTTGAAAAACGGCACGCTGTTTCTGGATGGCACATTGGATAGCACTGCTCGTCATGTTGTCCGCACACGACTCCCGGTGGTCTACAATCCTGATGCTCCAACGCCAACAAAGTGGATAGCGTTTCTTGATGAGCTGCTTTACCCAGAGGACATTCCCATGTTCCAAGAGTTCGTCGGTTATCTTCTGCTGCCCACTACGCTATTTGGTGTGATGACAACGGCTTCGCGCCGCTGAAATCACGAACAGTTTCGGATTTTCTGATTTTTAACGCCTCCAAGTATCACATCGAACACACCAACAACATACACAGCGTGGATGGTCGTCAAGTATGGGGCGTCAAAGGCATCCGGCTCATGATTGACGCTGGTGTCCGCAGCCGGAACGGATTGCAGCGAACTTATGACAAGAATGACCCATTCACATGAGCTGAGAATATCAGCAAGAAGTTATGTACATACGTAAGCTCATTCATGTGCGCAGACAAATCACGTTCATCAACAACTGACCCATAGAAAAGCTAACCAAGTCCAAGGCCGATCTCCGTGAAGTTCCCCTGCTGTCGGAGCTGGAACAGATTTTGCGGAATCACATGCTAGCAAACGAAGATTTCGCCCAATATGTGGTGGGCGACGAGGACGCATTAAGCGAACGTTCCTTCCGAAACACATGGAAGCGAATCTGCAAGAAAGTCAACCTTCCCAAGGGTGTGACCCCGCATGTGCTTCGCCACACCTTTCTGACCCAGCTGCAAGCCACAGGTCGCGTAGACATCAAAACCTTGCAGAGCATTGCCGGACATTCCAAAATTACGATGACCATGAACACCTACGTCCACAAGGATGTCGGCAATGTCGAGAAAATCAGCCGGACAAGCGACGGACTTTTCAGCCGCGCATGACTGTAAAAAATACATCATTATGCAAATAAGAGCCTCCTGATTTTGCACAGATTTCACGCTTGAAAAGTCCGGAGAATGCCGACTCTGCAAGGTTTTCCGCGATTTCCGCACAGGCAGATCTTTTGCACAAAACCGACTGCATACAAAAACGCCCCATGACTGCCATAACAGCCATAGGGCGCAAAATGCTTGGTACAGAAGGGAACTCAGCGCTTGCTGAACTGGGGCGCGCGACGAGCAGCCTTCAAGCCGTACTTCTTGCGTTCCTTCATACGAGGATCGCGGGTGAGGAAGCCAGCCTTCTTCAGGGCAGCACGCAGTTCCGGATCAGCCTTGCACAGGGCACGAGAGATGCCGTGACGAATTGCGCCGGCCTGACCGGACACACCGCCGCCGCAGACATTCACCAGCACGTCGAAAGAGGTCGTGCCAGTCAGCGTCAGGGGCTGACGAACGGTCATCTTGAGGGTCTCCAGACCGAAGTAGTTATCAATATCACGCTTGTTGATGGTCACTTTGCCATCACCGGCGACCAGGCGGACGCGGGCAACAGCCTTCTTGCGGCGGCCAACAGCGCTGTAATCAACCTTAGCCATTTGTTTTTCTCCTTTCCGCCTTACACGAGGTCAAACTTCACGGGCTTCTGCGCCGCATGGTCATGATTCGGGCCAGCGTAGACCTTGAGCTTCTTGGCCATCTGGCGACCCAGCGGTCCCTTGGGCAGCATACCCACGACAGCACGGCGGATTGCAAATTCAGGCTTCTCAGCCAGCAGCTTGCGGTACTTGGTTTCTTTCAGGCCGCCGACATAGCCGGTGTGATGATAATAAATCTTCTGATCCAGCTTCTTGCCGGTCATGACGATCTTATCCGCATTGATGATAATGACATAATCGCCGGTATCCACATTTGGGGTGTAAATCGGCTTATTCTTGCCGCGAAGGATGTTCGCGACCTGGCTGGCCACACGGCCAAACACCTGACCCTCGGCATCGACAACATACCACTGACGGGTAATGTCAGCCGCTTTCGGCATGAACGTCTTCAAAGGTTTTTCCTCCCTAAGTGATGGTTCTCTATGTGTGTGCGGCACGGCATGATGGTCGCATGTCCTCCGCGGGTGTTTCAATAGTTTCCGGGGCAAGCGGAGCTATTGATGCCATCCACTATTGTACAATAAACGTGCCGCTTTGTCAAGCGCAAAATGCGCATTTTTCAAGGATTAACTGTGATAAGGAACTAATTTACTTAGCTGTACTGGCATATTCATCGGTATTCCAGAAGCGTTCTTCGGACATTCGGCGCACCTCCCTTCATTTGAAAACTGAAAGTTGTTTAATTCTTTTCGTAATAAACAATATCCATTTTATCATTTATATTTTCAACCAATCCTGTCCTTTTATATCCTAACTTCTCATATAAATAACAATTTCCTTCTTCTTGAAGAATAGTGTCAAGTTTCCAATTATCATGTCCATGAATTTTTTCGACTTCTTCAAATGCTTTTTGTGCCAACCCTTTATTTCTAAATTCTTTCATAATAAAAACAGGTGCTACTCTTTTTCTACTTCCATCTTTTTTATCTACAACTCTAATCGCACCAACTAAATTATCTCCGTCAAAAATATAATAGAAATATGTAAATTCTTGTGATAATTTAGCTTCTATTCTTTCTTTTGCCTCATTTCCAGGACTTGTTTCATAGTCTTGATATCTTTCTAACAAATCGGAAAAAGCTTCTGTTTGCATTTTCCATATTTTTTCACAATCATTTACATTTGCTCTTATTAGTTTCATAACATCACCTCGTCAAATTCAACGTTTCTTCTTTGTTTCTTTCAATAAAGTTTCCTGTTCCATTTCCTTTTCATAACTGCCATTGGCATAGGCAACGTCCAAAATAGCACGTTCCAGTTTATCTTTCGCCAACCGTTTCATTACGGCGGCGGTCTGCTCGTCCAGCGTGCCACGGCGGAGATACTGCGTGATCGTATTCATGCGGCGATTGTAGATCGCCCTAATCGGATGATCGTCCGCAAGCTCTCGTTGCTCTCTGCCTTTGAGATTGCCGATCTGTCTGCAAGTGCGCCCACGCTTATCCCCCGGAGCAAGTCCTCCGCAGTATTTGCTCTGCCTTGCATCCGTGATCAGAAACCACTTGCCGCAAATAGGGCATAGTTACTTGTCACTATTAAGCCAAGGGTTTTCGGAGGTTTTTTCCCCTTTTGACGCACCTTTTTGCTGATTTGCCGCTGTGCTTCCCAAAAGCCGTCAGCGTTTCCGCTTTCTCGGCGGACGTTCCGGCAGTTCTTCCCACATCGCCTGCACCATGGCGCGGAGCTTTGCGGAATCGGCGAGAATCGGGACGTGCAGCATAGGCTTCGCGCCATCGTAGGGTGGCTCGGCGGAAGTACCCGGCATGAAGCACCACGCAGCGGGGACATTCTTGACCATGAAGCCCGTGCCGTATACGCCGCCGAAAATCCGCTCGCGGTAGTAGAAGATGAACCCGCCCATCATGGGGATTCGGCGGACTTCCGGCAACGGTGCCAGCTGGGCAGAGACGAAATCCGCCAGCTCGCGATTCGTCATGCGCTTCCGCAGATTCTCGACGCGCCTGGCGATATTCGCGGCAAACTGCTCGTCCGTGAACGACGGGTCGCGGGTGCTTTGCCAAAGGCTGCACGGCAGGTCGGGGCACTGCGCGCAGTTCCGCAAGCCCTTTTTCTCCCGCACACAGGCGTAAATCGGGCACGCGCAGCCCGCCGGCGCATGGAACACACGCCCCTGACATTCGTTGCAGCCCCGGCACAGTCCCCCAAAGAATGAACACGCGCCGCAGTCCGTGCCGCAGACGCTGATGCTTTCGCTCATGTTGATACCTCTTCCGGCGGATAAACGCCGTTTTTCTCCATTGTACGCCCATTTTCGCACGATGTCTTGAAGAAACGCGACACGTTTTCCCCGTGATAGCGGCGAAACTCGCGGCACAGGTGCGCCTGATCCGCAAAGTCGTAGCGTGCCACCGCATCCTGCACGTTATTCAGTGTCCCGCGGCAAATCTCCTGATAGAGCGCCTGATACCGCACCAGCGCACTTCCCTTCTTCGGCGACAAGCCCCAGTACTCGCCCAAAAGGCGCTCCAGCTGACGGCTGCTGATGAACAATTCGTGCGCCCACTCGCTGATGGTCGCCGTTCCCCGATGGCACAGCAGCGCATCCGCCGCCGTCTCCACCAGCGGATTTTCCCGGCGTTGAAACGTCAGCAGGACGCTCTGCGCATACGCCGTGCGCGCCGATAATCCGCGCAATTCCGGCAATCGCGCCCGCAGCGCCCGGTCAAGGCGGCCGAATCGGACTTCCGGCGATTCAGAGCCGTTCAGCGTGCCGCGAAGGGCATCATCCGCAAACGCATACGCGCCGAAAGCATGGAAGCGGATGGCGAATGTGCTCACCGTATGCCCCGGAATCATCGGCAAATGCGCAGTGCCGCACACGTCGCTGACGCCGCAGAAACTCGCTTGGATGATGCGTCCCGCCGTTTCGTCAATGTGGTAGATGAGGTCAGCGCAGACATCGGGGATGATGCGCGTCGGGGATGCGCCAGCGCCGGCAATGCCGCCCCAGAAGCAGCGAATCCACCTTTGCAGGGATTCACAAGGCAGGATTTCATGGTGCGCCGCCGTTGCGAGGAAGGGAGTGGCCGTCAGCGGCTGCCACATGCGGCGGATGTTTATCATTCGCAGTTCTCCTTCCTTATATAAGGCTTTTGTTGCAAGGCTTTCGCCTCTGCGGAGGCAAAAAGTTGGGCTTTCCGTTCGCCCCTTGACCCCTTCGGTCGTCACTTTTCCGTCTCAAACGTCACATTCCGCCCGTCGGAGCGGCAGATGATTGTCCCCTGCTCGTCGGTTCGGAAAACGACAACATCCGCGTCGCGAAGGCGGCTCAGGGTGCTTTCCGCCGGATGACCATAGGTGTTGCCCTTGCCGACGCTGATGACAGCGTACTGCGGCATGATTTCACGCAGGAAGGCATAGCACGTCGAGGTTTCACTGCCGTGATGACCGACTTTCAGCACCGTCGCCTGCAGCGGTTCGCCATTTGCCAAAAGCGCGTGCTCCGCGTTCCACTCCGCGTCGCCCGTGAAGAGGAACGACGTGCTGCCGCAGTCCACGCGCACGACCAGCGACATGTCGTTTGTGTCCGTGAAGCCTTGCCCATCGGAAAGGAACGTCACCTGCGCGCTGCCGAGATAAAAGCTGTCGCCGATGCTCGGCACAGTCAGCGAAATTCCCTGTCTTTCGGTATACTTCACCAGTGAGCTGAATACCTTCGTATCCCACTGCGTCACGGGCGAATACACCGCGCCGACCGTGCAGGCATTCAGCGCGCCGGGCAGACCGCCAATGTGATCTTCATGCGGATGCGTCGCAATGATGGCGTCAAGGTGCTCAATCCCCAGCGTCTTGGTCAGGTAGGCGTAAACGAATTGGCTGGCGGAGGCTTTTCCGCCGTCAATCATCATGGCGTGGCCGTCGCTGACGAGAATCGCGCCGTCCGCCTGACCGACATCGAGGAAATACACCGTTAAATCAGCGGATGAAACGGGTGCGGCGGTCGCCGTCGGCAGCTGCGTCGGAATCGGTGCGAGGAAATCATCCCCGTTCGGCGCGTCGCTGCGGACGAACAGCAGCACCGCCATCAGGAGTGTCAGCAGCAGTTGGAAAATCGTCCGGCGTGTCGCCCTGCGCCGCGTCGTCCGGCGTTTTTTCTTTCTCATCGTGTACCCGTGCTGCCGAAGCCGCCGCGGGACGCATTGTCAAGGTGCTCCACCGTCACCAGCTCCGGCTTGTCCATCTTTCTCATCACGCGGAACTGGCAGATGCGGTCGCCGCGCGCGATCGTCGTGTCGCGCATGGCCAGCGCTGGAAAGCCCCACACGTCGTCGTCACCGCAGTAGCTTTCGTCGATGACACCCATGCTGTTCGCCTGCAGAATCCCCCACTTGCGGAAGGTCGAGCTGCGCGGCACAATGTGCGCCTCGTACCCCTCCGGCAGCTGCATCGACACGCCCAGCGAAATAATGCGGAACTCCCCCGCGTGCATCGTCACGGTTTCCGCCGCGCACAGGTCAATCCAGTCCCCCTGCGGCAGGATGGTCAGCGGCACTGCGCCGTCATGATATCGAACCAGAATCTTCATGCTTGTTCCCCTTTCTGTTTGCCTTTTTATCATAGCACAAAAAGGCATTGCGGGGAAGGCGAACACGCAGATTTTTCTTTTCCCAAAAAAGTTCCTATTTTCGGGATGAAAATGCCATCGTGCTCCGTTAGATGGGGAGATGCCACCCCAAAGACGATTTAATTAGGAAAGGATTGACCCGATGAACATCACGCTCAAGCCCATTGACGAAAGCAACTTTCTGGATGCATTCCATTTGCAGCTCCGCGACGACCAGACGCAGTACGTCTCCCACCCGATTCGCAGCCTTGCGCAGGCGTATGTCTACCGCAATCAGTGCCAGCCGTTCGGCATTTACGCTGATGCGCGGATGGTGGGATACGTCATGGTGATTTACGACTACGACGTACCGGAATACGACATTTGGCACATGATGATTGACGCCGCCGAGCAGGGCAAAGGCTACGGAACAGCGGCAATGAAGGCAGTGCTGGACTATATCGCGACGAAGCCGTTCGGGGATTCCGGGCGCGTTGTGCTGACGTGCCATCAGGCGAATATTCCGGCGATGCGGCTGTACGAATCGCTGGGATTCCAGCACACGGGGAATGTGGATGAGGACGGCGAGGAGGAAATGGTGATGGTGGTGTAAGGGGGTGCAAATTTCTCATCCGTGACTAATTCAAAATGGCTATGAAAGAACAATCGTCGTTCTTCCATAGCCATTTTTGAGTATTTACGCCTTTTGTCGTACCTACAGCATTAGTGCTTAATGCCGCTGTTTTTTTACTTCCCTCTCAATACGTTTGAAACTGTTGATTGGGAAATATCCAGCATTGCTGCTATTGTTTCTTGCGTGAGATTTTGCTTTGCCAAATCTCTGATAATATTATTTCGTTGGGGGATAGACAAGATTTCAGGAATCTTGTGAATAGTTTCTGAAACGACACCGGAAGCTGTTATCCTCTTAATCAGAGTGCTCCCATCATCCAGCACAGCACGCGCAATTTTTGCGCCCGTTTTCTTATTATATTTAAGCGCCAACGAGATGATATTCCCTGTTGTTTTGCCGACTTCTTTTAAGTCAGCCTTTTTGAAAATACTAAGCAAGTCCGTTCCCATGTAGCACCTCCAAAATATTAGAATAATATTGGGACGGTTATTAGTATAATATTAATTTAATATTTTGTCAAGTACCATATGCGCTATGAAGAAAAATTCTATGCAGTGTTATTGAAACCATTAGTTAGACTTCATTGATTGCGAAAAGTCATTTAAAACAAATAGGGTAGCAAATGTAAATTTGCTCTCTTTTGTTTATCTTCCTACATGAGTAATACTCCTCATCCTCTCCCGCACCAGCTGGTCATCTCCCTCAAACTCTCCACAATCCCCGGCAGCTTCTTTACCACCTCGTCCACATCCGCCTGCGTGGTGTCCGTGCCGAGGGTCAGCCGCAGTGAACCTTTCGCTTCGTCGCGCGTCAAGCCAATCGCCGTCAGCACATGGCTGGGGTCAAGGCTGCCCGCCGTACATGCCGACCCACTCGACGCCGCGATGCCCTCCAAATCCAGCCGGAGCAGCACCGCTTCGCCCTCGATGCCCGCAAAAGACACGTTCACGTTGTTCGGCAGGCGCTTGTCCATCGTGCCGTTGATGCGCATGTCGGGAATCGCCGCTGTCAAGCCGCTGACAAGCCGATTGCGCAGGAAGGTCATCCGCGCCGCGTTCTCCGCCAAGCCTTCTTCCGCCAGTTCAATCGCCTTGCCCAAGCCGACGATGCCCGGCAGATTCTCCGTGCCTGCGCGATGCCCGCGTTCCTGCGCGCCGCCGTGAATCAGCGGGTCGATTTTCACGCCCTTGCGGATGTACAGCGCGCCGATGCCCTTCGGCCCGTGGAACTTGTGTGCCGAGAGGGAGAGCATGTCCGCGTGGAGCGCCTCGACATCCAGCGGAATCGCGCCAACCGCCTGCACCGCGTCCGTGTGGAAGAGTACGCCGCGTTCGTGGCAGAGTGTGCCAATCTCCGCGATGGGTTCGAGCGTGCCGATTTCGTTGTTCGCCGCCATCACACTGACCAGCACGGTATCCGGGCGCAGGGCGTTCTCCACCTGCTGGGCAGTCACGAAGCCGTCCGCATCCACCGGGAGATACGTCACGTTGTAGGATATGCCCGTGATGGACGGAATGACGGGGTTGCCGTTTTCGTCCGGCTCAAAAGAAACGATGTCGAACAGATAGCCGTCCTCGCCGGGGCTGAGGAAATACGGCCAGATCTGTGAAACCTCGCTGGTGGAGAGCAGCGTTTCGCCGCTTTGCAGATCGAACGTGCCCTGATCCAAACAGATGACCGTCGAGGCGTTGTTGTGCACCTGCGCGAAGCAGTACGCCAGATAGTAGTCGCCGCTCTGCACGATGTTGCACGAAGACTGCACGATCACGCCCTCGCTGTCGCCAAGCGCGCAGGTTGGCAGCGTCAGCGCCAGCGCAAGCGCGGCAAGCATTTTTTTCATGGGATAACCTCCAAAAGATGTTGGGCTGCGGCATATTGAAGCCGCCCGTTTTCTTGTCGTTTGTTTGAGAAAAGTATATCATGTTTTGGGCACGTTCGCAAGCTGACCACGCGCACAATGTCGCCCGGAACGCATAAAAACCTCATCAGGCGATGTATTGTGTCAGAAGAGATGACGATAAACCTTAAAACTCGCGTTGTAAATGAAAACAAAGGCATGCCCCAGGGAAAGAGCAAAGATCGTCAGATAAAAAAGAAAAGATAAACGTCGGTTTTATGAAATGAATAAAAAACAGGCTCAAAATAAAATGAAATGGATGTGAATGTTAAAATATGATATAATTTTATATATGGATTGCATAAGAAAAACTGTATTTGACGCAAAACTGTATCTGCATATAATAAAAATAGAAAAGCAAATGCTGAGGAAGCACGCAGGGCAGTCCGGAATACCCTGTTCGGCGTATGGAAGTCTTGAAAGAGACGCGAAACCAATGACTAGAGGAGAAATGTATATGAAGAAATTTGTGGTTGCTATTCTTGCGATGGCCATGCTGTTGGTGACGATGAATTCATCCCTGGCATATACCTACGAAGAGCCGGTAAAGAGTTCAAAATTACCGCGTTCCACGCCGCTTGAAAAGGGCGTTAACCCATCTTACCTGTATGATATGCTCGATCAGCTTGAACAGGCCGGGATTGAAATGCACAGCCTGTTGGTGTCGGTCGATAATGAAGTGATTTTCGAAGGATTCTGGGATCCCTACGGCCCGGACGCGACCTCGCGCATAAAGGTCGCCGTC
>ERZ779861.591-NODE-591-length-51051-cov-13.244254_pt1 | contig 51051 bp, 40 predicted proteins | sample MGYA00511558_ERZ779861 | MGnify/ENA primary metagenome ERZ779861 (study PRJEB29588, sample SAMEA2163432) | human gut metagenome | biome: human gut; feature: human-associated habitat; material: faeces | place: Denmark | collected 2008/2010 ...
CCGGCTGCCGGCGGTGCTGCTGCCGCAGCTGAAGAAAAGACCGAATTCGACGTTATCCTCGTTGAAGCCGGCGCTAACAAAATTAATGTTATTAAGGAAATCCGCGGCATTACCTCTCTGGGTCTGAAAGAAGCTAAAGACTTGGTTGACGGTGCTCCGAAGACTGTTAAGGAAGGCGCTCCGAAGGCTGAAGCCGAAGAAATCAAGGCTAAGCTGGAAGCTGCCGGTGCTAAGGTTGAATTGAAGTAATTTTACTTCAGGCCGATACTCGGACAGGGTAATCCGGTGCCAGAGCAGCGGAAAAAACTGAGCCGAGATAAGATGAACCGCCTGCGGGGGATGCCTGCGGGCGGTTTTGTTGTGTGCGATTTTGTTGTGTGTGGTTTTGTTGTGTGCGGAACGGGAGGAGCGTGCGATGTGGAGAGATGGGGGAGAAAGAAGAGCGTACGGGTGCTCAAAAAAACAGGCTGCCCTCACGGGCGGCCTGTTCATTTCTGTCATCGGAGTTTTCATCGGCGGGAATTTTTCGGGTTCCGCGGAGATGGCTCAGCGCTGGAGATGGCTCAGCGCTGTTTGGCAATGAGCGGATTTGCACAGTGTCGGCCCTTGTGCGGGGCGGTGCTGCGTTGGCCTTTGTGCGGGGCAACACCGGCCAACGGGCAAATCAGCATCGCGTTGGCTCTTGAGCAGATAGAGCCGCGTTGGCAGCCGAACCGGCCATAAAGGCATTACAGCCTGTGCCAGGCCGGGGAGGCCGCGAGAAATTCCCGTGCCGGGTTTTTCGTTTTGGCGGCCGGGCGGTGAAATACCGCTTTAGCCGGTGCGAATGCAAGGTCTTCGCTGCCGTTTTGGCGGCGGGGCAAATCCTGCATCCAGAGGTCAAACGCCGTATCGCTGCCGCATTTGCATAACGCCTCAACCGCAATGTCCGCGAGCGGATAACGGCTGATGAAGTACATGATTTCCTCGTTGTTGCGGCGGTAAATCAGTTCGCGCTGCGCTTCGTCACAAAGGCTGTGATTGGCGAGGTAGAGCATAATTTCGCGATGGTTGCCGCGCTTGACGAAATGTACTTCCGGCTCGTCGTGGAAACAGTGCTTTTTGATGTAAGCCTTGATTTCCGCGTGAATGCCGCGTTTCAGGAGCAGTTTCTCGCTTGCTTCGCAGAGCCAGTGTTTGGACAGGTAGCCCAGAATTTCGGGGCGGTCTTCGCGTTTGAGAATCATTTCCTGCCCGTTCGGAATCTGATAGTGCATAACGTACTTGACAAGCAATGAGAAGGCGCCGTGTTTGAAAAAGAAGTCTTCGGCTTCCTGCACAAAACGGCGGCGGGCGATGAACTGTTCAACCTTTTTGCGGCTGTTGAAGCGTATCATCTTCATTTGGCGCAGTTTTTCCGCTTCTTTGCGGTTGGATTGCGTTTCAATGAGGAAGTTGACTTCTTCGTAGGTGCCGCGGGTCAGCAGCGCCAGCTTTTCACGTTCGTTCAGGCGGCCTTTGGCGATGACAAGCATAATGATGTTATGATTGCCGCGCATAATCAGGTCGTATTTGGCGAACATGGAAATCCGGTGGCGGTTGATGTGGCTGATGATGGCCTTTTCACTGCCGCTCCAGACGATATCCCGCTCGGTATACTGGGGCACGTCATGACGTTTGAGGTACTTCATCACGGTGTTGTATTCGCCGTGAGTGAGAAGCAGCGCAATTGTCCGGCACGGGTCTGCGGCGCTTTCGAGCACGGCATCCACCAGCTGCGGGCGATTGGCACGGAAAACTTCTACCTGTGCCGGTTCTTTCAAGCCATAAGCTTTGATATAGAACAGGCTGGCTTCGGTTATCCCTCGTTTAATCAGCTGTTTTTCGGCCTGGGCGCTGAAACGGTTGTTTACGACGTAAGCCACCAGCTGTTTGGGTTCGGCGGAACGGATAAACTCCAGTTCCTGATCCAGATTTTTGAGTTTCATAATCTTCGTGCCGCATACTTTACTTTGCGGGCTTTATTAGTTGATAAATAATGGGGATGATAATTCACAGATTTTTATTTTGACAAAGACATGATAGTCGAAACGGCGTTTTTGTCAAGAAAAAAAGGAGCGTTGGGGAAAAGGTCGAGAGAGGAGTATTGGAGAATAGATATGGAGACGGGAAGAACAACCGCAGACGAGCCGGAGTGGCTGCGCCACAGGCAAGTGCCAGCGGCACAGGGGAGCCTGCACTTTGGTGCGCGCGAGGCTTACGGCTGCGCTGAAAGGGCGGCCTGCGCTTTGGCAAGGGCAGCGTCGTCCAGCACCAGCACGATGTATTCGCCGCTGATGAACAGGCTTTCCGGTGCAGGCCACGGGCGGGCGCGGTTCAAAATATATTCCCGCAGGTTCGGATTGGCGGCAACGGCCTCGCCCAGCCCGGCGTCGGCTTCCAGAAAATCTGCCTGATAATAGAAATTATATGCGTCTTTGGCGCGGCCGGCGGGATAATATGCCCAGGCCAGCAGTTCGCCGCTCGGCTGCTCGCCGGGCTTTCTGATATAATATTTACCGCGCAGGCTCTGCTCACCGATTTGCAGCAGTTTGTAATGCCCGTTGACGTTAAATTCCGGCAGCTTTTCCAGCCGGGTGATAATGCGTTCGGCGAGTTTGGTTTCCGCCTCCCAGCCGAATTTCCAGACTTTCAGCGCATAGGCGACGCGGACAAAGCCGGCGAAAATCACGACGATTGCCAGCGCGTAGCCGAGGCGTTTCAAATATGCGCCGCCGAGTTTTAAGACCGTTGTCAGCGCCAGCGCATATATCAGCGGCAGGCCGAAGAAATCTATCCGTGCCAGGTGGGCAGGGTTTTCCGCCGAAGGAACGGAGAGGAAAAACGCCAATTTGGATGCGAGCAGGATAAACGGAACCAGCAGCAGCCCGCGGGCGGCGGCTTTGACGTCCGGGCTTTGGAAAATCAGCGCGAAGAGAGCCGTCAGCACCATGGCGAGATACATGAGCTTATAAAACAGGTCGGCAAACGGCAGGGACACGGCGAACTGTTCGACCATGACCGCCAGCAGCGCCGGGATTTTGGCCGGAAGGGCGATAAGAGGCATCAGCTCGGTGTTGTAGGCCGGGCGCATAATGCCGGTGTCTTTGAGGACGACGATGATAAACGCGTAAATCATCAGCGCGGCGGTAAGGTTGGCGATACTCTGAACAATGCGTTTAAACGCGCACTTCAGGCTGATGTCGGCAAAGACGGTTTGCAGGAAGACCTTGCCCAGCACGGCGACGCCGATAAAATTAATGACCGGCAGGTAGGTGCCGAGCGCCATAACGAGCAACAGAACAGAGGCGATGTTACAGGCGTAAACGGCGTTCAGGTTGCGGCTGCGGCAGCCCGAAAGCAGCAGCGCCGCAAGCACGATGGCCGGCAGCCAGAAAATGCCCAGCGTATTTTGGGCGAAGTAAAGCCAGCTCAGGGTATAGGGCGTGATGAGGAAAAACAGCCCGGTTATGACAAACGCGGCGGTGCGCTGCGGCAGCTTCCAGTAAATGCCGAGCAGGACGCCGGCCAGCGCCAGGCCCGCGAATGCCCAGAGATTGTTGATGACAGGGAGAATCTTGCCGTCAAACAAAAGCTCCTGCAGCCACCAGGCGGAAAAACGCCCTTCGCTCAGGCTCTGCGCCGGGTCGACGGCAAAGCGCACCGCCGCCCAGTCGCGGTTGCCCCACATAAAGTTGACGGTATGGAACAAAAAGGCAAGGTTGATGAAACCGAAGAGCTGCCAGAAACTTTTGCGATAAAGCCGGGGAATGGCATTGTAGCCGCGGCAGACTTCTTCCGCCCAGTCCAAATCGCAGCAGACATGGCGGATTTTTTCCCGCACCGCGGGTGTCAGCGCGGCAAAGGTTGCGGCAGCGACGACGAACCCGGCGGTTACCGCTCCGGAGGCGGAAACGGCGAAGCCGAATTTTTTGGCGATTAACAGCCCGAGGGCGGCAATCAGCCCCCCCATGACGGCACAGATGAGATAAAACAATGACTTTTTCATAAGCTTTTCACCCGGTTTGTGGCGGTTGGCATTGGCTGGCGGCGGCGCGGTGCCGGTCTTTGGAGAACAGGTTTGGGCGCACGGGCGGCCAGAGTTGCTACGGCTTCCGGTTTTCCGGCCTGAACTTCAAGTCCGGGCGCACGGGCGGCCGTTTATGGCGACGGCGGTTTTTTTTCCGGTTTTCCGCAGGGGAAAAGGCAAGAACCGCGGTTTATGAAAACATTATAAGGCGGCGGGGCGGCGTGTCAAAAAAAAAGCGGCAGTTATCCGCTTGTTTATGCGGGGGTGGCAGCGCCACGGGCAACGAGGGCGGGGCAACGGGAGAGGGACGAGAGAGGGACGGGAGAAAAGGTGCGGGCTTTGGGGGAGTGGCAGGGCGGCGGGGGCGCTGAGCGGGCTGTTTGCGGGTGGTACTGCGTGCCTGAGCGATGAGAGGCGGGGCGGCGGAGGAGTGTGCCTGAGCAGACGGTCAGAACAGGCCGCTGATGGTGCCGTTTTCGTCCACGTCAATATTTTCGGCGGCGGGATGGCGGGGCAAGCCGGGCATGGTGTTGATTTCTCCCGAGAGGGCGACGACAAAGCCGGCTCCGGCGGAGAGGCGGACTTCAGTTATCGGGAACGTATAGCCGCGCGGGGCACCGAGCAGCGTTTTGTCGTGCGAAATCGAATTTTGGGTTTTGGCGATGCAGACCGGCAGGCGGCCGTAGCCCCAGCGGGTGAACTTTGCCAAATCGCGGCGGGCGGCAGCAGTAAACGTTACCCGTCCGGCGCCGTATATGCCGCGGGCAACGGTGCGGATTTTGTCGGCAAGCGGGAGGGCATCGGGGTAGAGCAGGCGGAGCGAACCGGCGGATGAGCCCATCGGGGCAGATGCAGGAGGAGGAGTGCCGGCGGATGAGGCCTGCGGAGCAGATGCAGGAGGAGGGGTGCCGGCGGATGAGGCGGGGAGAACGGGGGACGCGGGTACGGCCGACGGGGAGAGAGGTGCGGCGGCGCTGTTCATATTCCGATTCAACTCAATCCTGTTAAGTACTGATTTAGCAAGATTTATACAGCCTTTCCCGCCTTTGCCCCAGCCTTCGGAAACGACGGCTTCCACACCTTCGGCGCGGCACAGTTTCTGCACCAGCTTTAATTCGACGGGAGTGTCGGATACGAAGCGGTTGACAGCCACGACCGGCTCGGCGCCGAAGCGGCGGAGGTTGGCGATGTGAGCGCGGAGATTGGCAAATCCGGCTTCAAGGGCGGGAAGGTTTTCGGCGTTCAAATCCGTTTTGGCAACGCCGCCGTGCATCTTCAGCGCGCGCACCGTGGCGACGAGGACGACGGCATCGGGATAAAGCCCCGATTTGCGGGCAAAGATGTCAAAGAACTTTTCGGCTCCGAGGTCGGCGCCGAAACCGGCTTCGGTTACGACATAATCTGCCAGCGTCAGAGCGGTGCGTGCGGCGATGACCGAACTGGTGCCGTGGGCGATGTTGGCGAACGGGCCGCCGTGGACGAAGGCGGGGGTGTGTTCCAGCGTCTGCACCAGATTGGGCAGCACGGCATCCTTGAGGATGGCCGCCATGGCACCGGCGGCGTTTAAATCGCGGGCATAAACTGGCGTGCCGTCTGAAGTTTCGCCGATAACAATCTGATTTAAACGGCTTTTGAGGTCGGCAAGGTTTTCGGCCAGACAGAGAATCGCCATAATTTCGGAGGCGACGGAGATGTTAAAACCGTCGGTGCGGGGAATGCCGTTAGCCTTGCCGCCGAGGCCGATGCGGACTTCGCGGAGGGCGCGGTCGTTTAGGTCCACGCAGCGTTTGAAGAAGACTTTGGCAATACCCAGCCCGTTGCCGAATTTGATGTGGTTGTCTATCATGGCGGCAAGCAGGTTGTTGGCGGCGGTGATGGCGTGAATGTCGCCGGTAAAGTTGAGGTTGATTTCGTCCATCGGAACAATCTGCGAGCGCCCGCCGCCCGCAGCACCGCCTTTGATGCCGAAACAGGGGCCGAGCGAGGGTTCGCGCAGCGAGAGGGCAACGCGCTTTTTCAGGCGCTGCAAGGCATCGGCCAGACCGATGGAAACGGTGGATTTGCCTTCGCCGGCCGGGGTCGGGGTCAGGGCGGTAACGAGGATGAGGGCGCCGCGCGGCGCCGGGGTATGGAGAGGATGGCTGCCGTTTGGGGCAGGGGCTGCCTGGGTTTCGGAGAGGCGTGCAGAAGCGGCGATAGGGCGGGCGGTCATGGTGCGGGAGGCGAGTTCGGCAGTCTTGGCGCGCGACAGTTTGGCCTTATATTTGCCGTAAGGCTCGATGTCTTCAGCCGTCAGATTAAGTTTTGCGGCAATCCTGCTGATTTTAAACGGTTTTGCCTGATTGGCTATTTCTATATCGGTAAGCATGCGAGACCTTTCAAATTTTTTGTGAGGGAGGGGAACGGGGCGCCAGAGCGGGCGGATATCAGAGCATCCGGGCGGCAGAATGGCAGGGGCGGCGGCGCGGGAATGCGGACTAAGCCTATTCGTCGCGGACGATGGCCGTTGGTTCTATGGGTTCGGAGCCTTTCAGCGCCTCAAGGCTGGCCGCGATGCCGCCTGACGTTTCTTCAGCCGCAGCAGTCGGGGCGGCGGCCGGGGCGGAAGCAGCAGGGGCAGGGAAAGCTGCGGGAGCGGGAACGGCAAGCGGTTCCTTTAATTCCGGAGCAGGGCCGGGAACGGCTTCGTCCACGGCGGCGGAAATGGCCGCATGTCCGGCGGCGGCGGTTTCCTGCCGGAATTTTTGCAGGTATTCCTCAAACCGGGCGCCGTCTTCCGGTTCCCACCCCATAATGTAATGATTTCCCATGCAGATTAAAGGCAGGCGGAGATCGCTGTTGGGGATATTAAATTTTTTAACGCACTGTTTGTAGAGTTCAAGATTGTGGTGAAACTTCATATCCGTAATCGGAATGTTAAGGTCGCGATGGTTGGCATCAAGATAGACAAAGGCGTCTTTGCAGGCGATGCACATGGCATGGGCGAAGAAGTAGATTTTGTCGTCAAGGAGATTTTGTTCCGGGGCAGGGGCAGTCATGCCGCGCGGGTTTTGCGCCGCGGAAGAACCGGCCGAGAAAGCGGCAGGCGGCACGGCAGGAGCGTCCGGGGCGGAGGCAATCGGCAGCGTGCCGGCAGCGTGCGCGGGGGAAAGGGCGGCAGGAGCCGGCAGCGTGTCGGCAGCGTGCGCGGGGGACGGAGTTGCAGCCGGGGAAAGAACCGCGGCAGACAATAAGGCGAGAGTCAGAGCAAAATTTTTCATAACGATACCTCCTTTGATGTTTGAACAGAGTATAAGCAGGCAAAAACAAAAGGTCAAGCTTAAAGGGGAAATTGTTGCGACCGGGGCGGGAGGAAAAGCTCCGGCGAGGGTATGAGAAGAACTTTCGGGTGCGGGCATGAGAGGAACTTTTCGGCGAGGGTATGAGGGCTGCTGCAGGCAAAGTCTGGGGAACGGATTTTTCATCTGGTGTTTCTGACTAAAAAAGGAGTGTGGTTCGTGCCGTGTTTGCCCTGTGCTGTTATGCGGAAAATGCGGCGGGAGAGGTTCGCGCTACGGGAATAAATGAACGCCGCAGCGGCAGCGTAAATGTGCAGCACAGGCGCGGAAGCAACCGGCGGCGCAAAGGGGGCGGGCGCAAAGGGGGGCGGGCGCAAAAAGGCATAAAAAAACAGGAGCGCCCGGGCGGGGCATTCCTGTGTGATTTTCCGGCGGGGAAGTTTCCGGCTGCGGTTATTTTCCGGCGGAAGTTTTGGCTTCCCTGATGATGTCATCGGCCATTTTGGCAAGATAACACATAGCGGCAAGTGCCAGCGGCAGGGTTGTTAAATGGGTTTGAACAGTTTCCCAAACCGGATTTTCGGCGATGCTGATAATTGCGATAATGACGTATGCCGTGAAGAGCAAGCTTATCAGCGCTATGGCCAAAAGAAACAGATGATTTGTTTTCATACCTTTTTTGTTTATGAAACAGTGCCGCAAGGACATTGTTTCGGGTTAATATAATAATAGAGATATTTTTATTTTAGTGAGTTGATTATACCATATTTTTTACGGTCTGACAAGAATAAAATTTCCCCTATGTTCAATGTGTTGCGCACACTCGGGGAATAAGGGCAGGGAGAGTGGCAGTCGAGGACGTGCCGGCGGGGCAGCCGGGAGCGCGGCAGTCGAGGACGTACCGGCAGGGGCAGCCGGGCAGGGGCGCGGGGCATGCGACGGAGAAGGGGAATAAATTTTGATTCATTTTCAGGCGGGTAGGGAACGGGGGCAAAAAAGTTTCCGGTTGTTAAGATTATGCTAACCAAATCGGGTCTAAGGTATCGGCAATACCACTTTAGCAGGGATGCGTGATGAGTAATTATAATTTGGAAACGATATTAAACACTATTATTAATGCGGATTGCGTGGAAACCATGAAGAAAATCGCCGACAATTCGGTGGACGTGATTTTTGCCGACCCGCCGTATAACCTGCAGCTCGGCGACGCGCTCAAACGCCCCGACAATACCGACGTCAAGGGCGTCTATGAAGAATGGGACAGCTTTGAGAGCATTGCCGAGTACGACCGCTACACCAAGGCATGGATGAGCGAGGCGCGCCGCATCCTCAAAGAAGACGGCACGATATGGGTCATCGGCTCGTACCACAACATCTTCCGCGTCGGCTACATCATGCAGGATTTGGGGTTCTGGATTTTGAACGACATCGTGTGGAACAAGACCAACCCGATGCCGAACTTCAAAGGCACGCGCTTTACCAACGCGCACGAAACGCTCATCTGGGCGACGAAGAACCCGAAAGCGAAATATACGTTTAACTACGAGGCGATGAAGGCGATGAACGACGACGTGCAGATGCGCTCGACGTGGGAAATTCCGCTCTGTACCGGCAAAGAACGGCTCAAAAACGAAGAAACCGGCGAGAAGCTGCATCCGACACAGAAACCCGAGGCGCTTTTGTATCGCGTGATTATGGCGTCGTCGAACGTCGGGGACGTTATCCTTGACCCGTTTTTCGGCACCGGCACGACGGGCGCGGTTGCCAAACGGCTGGGACGCAATTTCATCGGCATTGAAAAAGACGCCACCTACATCCGCGGGGCGCGGGAGCGTCTGGCGGCGGTGGAAGTCAGCCCGGAGAGCGCGGCGCTCGAATATACCTGCAAGCGCAAGCTGCCGCGGGTACCGTTCGGCGCGGTGATAGAAAGGGGCTTGATTTCTCCGGGAGATGTGTTATACGATGAGAAAAAGAAACATAAGGCCGTGGTGCGTTCCGACGGAACCGTCAAGTTTGGCGGGGAGACCGGCTCCATCCACCAGATGGGGGCGGCGGCGCAGGACTCGACGACCTGCAACGGCTGGGCGTACTGGCATTATGTCGACCCGAAGAAGCACAAGCTGGTCTGCATAGACGAGCTGCGCCAGATTGTCCGGGCGGAGATGTTCGGAGAATAGGCGGCGTGCCCGGGATGTCAGGAATGGAGCGCGGAATATCGGAATTTGCGCGCGGGACGGTTTGAAAGGCGGCAGACAGGATAAGCGGCGTGCCGGGCTGGCGATAATGGAGAACAAATGAAAACAATAAACGGACTACCGGAAAAGAATAAAAATAAAAAAACGACGGGACGTTTTGGCGGCGTGCGGGAGAACGGAACCGACCGGGCAGGCGGAAACGGCGCGGCGAGGGAAAACGAAAGCGGTCGGGGTGCGGAGTATGTTAATGCGCAGGGAAAGTACGACCGGACGCGCGGGGAAATCCGCAAGGGCGACCGCAATCCGGGGCTGGCGCAGAACAACTACGCCGCGATTGACCTCGGCACCAACTCGTGCCGGCTGGTGGTGGCGACGCCGACGACGACTTCGTTTCGCGTGGTGGAAACTTTTTCCAAAGTGGTGCGCCTCGGCGAGGGGATTATTCAGGACAACGAGTTGTCGCCCAAGGCGATGCACCGCACGATTCAGGCGCTGAAAATCTGCCGCGGGGTTATTGACGAATATATGCCGATTGCGGCGTCGCGCTTTGTGGCGACGGCGGCGTGCCGGAGGGCGAAAAACGTGGCGCAGTTTGCGGAAATGGCCAAGCGCGAGGCGGGGATTGAGCTTGAAGTCATCTCTTCGAAGGAAGAGGCGCGGCTGTCGGTGGTCGGGTGCCTGCCGCTCCTGAACCGCAACATCAAGCGCGTGCTGGTGTTTGACATCGGCGGCGGGTCGACGCAGATTTCGCTGGCGCGGGTTACGGACAACGGCAAAACGTTTATCGAAGGCTTTGTATCGCTGCCCTACGGCGTGGTTACGATTTCGGAGGCCTTTGCCGGGCATGAGATGAGCACGCTCGAGTATTCCACGGTGGTGGAGCGCACGCAGGCGATTTTGCAGGAATTTGAAGACAAGCACCATATCCGCGAGGCGATTGCCAATCAGGAAATTCAGGTTATCGGCACGTCGGGGACGGTTACGGTCATCGGGGCGGTGCACCTGAAACTGCCGCGTTACAACCGTTCGGCGGTGGACGGGATTGCGATTTCGGCGCCGGATATTGATTTTACCATCAACAAAATCAAAACCATGGGGCCGGAGGGGCGCTGCAAACACCCGTGCATCGGGCAGTCCAAATCCGACCTGACGATTGCGGGGTGTGCGATTATTGAGGCACTGACGACGTTCTGGCCGATTTCGGAAATTACGGTTGCCGACCGCGGCATCCGCGAGGGAATTTTGCTGGATATGATGCATGCACGGCGCGTCAACGCCGCAGGCCACGGCAAAAAGAAACGGCGCAGCGGCAGGTTTCCGTTTGACCGGCGGGGCAGCGGCGGGCAGAGCGACCGGAGAAACGGCGGCGGCGCGTTTGGCGGGCAGCGCCGGAAGTGACGGAATGCCGGGGCGGTGCGCAGATGACAAAAGAGGCATGACATGATGACGAACGAAAATAAAGACGGAAATACGGGGGGAAGCGGAAATACGGGAGGAAGCAGAAATACGGGAGGAAGCAGAAATATGGAAGAAAGCGGAAATACGGGAGAAAGCAGAATTATGGAAGAAAGCAGAATTATGGCGAGGAACGCAGAAGGAAATATGGAAAATTATGACGGGCGGCCGTGCGTGGCGGCGATGGACCTCGGCACCAATTCCAACCGGCTGCTGATTGCGGATACGGCGGGGAATGCCGTGTACCGCGACGTCAAGCATGTGGCGCTCGGCGAGGGGCTGGCGGAAAGCGGCAAATTCTGCCGGCGGGCGACGGAACGCGCCATCTGTTCGTTTATGGATTTTGCGGAGATGCTAAAGCTTTATAACGTCCGGCGCTATCGGGCGATTGCAACGGCGGCGTGCCGGATGAGCGCCAATACCGCGGCGTTTCGCGCCGAGGTGAAACGGACGTCCGGCGTGGATATTGAAGTTATCAGCGAATATGAAGAAGCGCGGCTGACGCTTCTGGGGGCGCGGCTGAACGCGCAGGCGGGGAAAAAGTACCTGCTGGTGTATGACCTCGGCGGCGGCTCGACGGAAGTAACGCTGGCGACAAACGCCGCAACGCCGGAGATTTTGGCGACGGTATCGGTGCCGCTCGGGGCGCGCAACGCAACCGAGATGTTCGGGCTGGCGAATTACAACGAAGCCGGGGCAAAGGCGCTGGAAGAGGCGGTGCTTAAATATCTGGAACCGTTTTTTGCACAGACGGCGGGCATTGACTATCACGGGCAGGCGGCGCTGGTGGCGACGTCGTCAACGCCGCTCAGGCTGGTGTCGCTGATTAAAAAGATGCCGAAGTATGACAAATTTGCGTCCGACGGCGTTACGGTGGCGACGGCGGATTTGGACAGGGTTATCGGCGAAATTCTGCCGCTGTCGTATGCCAAACGCGCGGAATCGGTTTATATCGGGCCGCAGCGGGCGAAGATTTTTGTGGCGGCGCTGGTGATTTTCCGCACGATATTCCGCGCGCTGGGTGAGGCGGAGCTGACGGCGTCGCTGAAAAGCGCGCAGGAGGCGATTGTGGCCGAACTGGCGGCGGAAGAGGATACAGGAGATGCAGCCGGGGCGCTGTTGCCGGCGGCGGAAGAGCGGGGCGGTCTGGGTGAACCGGCAGAGCTGTCCGCGAATGAGCCGGAGGAGGACACAGCCGGGGTGCTGTTGCCGGCAGCGGAAGAATGTGCGGAGAACCGGGTGAAAACCGGGGTTGAAACGAAAACGGAGGCCGGGCTATGGCAAAACTGACGAAATCGGCAAAGGAAGTGCGGGGGCGGAAGATGCTCACCGTCAAGCTCAAAGAGGCGAAGTACCATACTTCGTCATCAAACCGGTGGCTGGAGCGGCAGCTCAACGACCCGTACGTGGCGGAGGCAAAACGGCTCGGCTACCGGTCGCGCGCGGCGTTCAAACTGATTCAGCTGGACGAAAAATACCATTTTCTCGGCCGCAACAAGGTGATTGTCGATTTGGGCTGCGCGCCGGGCGGCTGGTCGCAGGTGGCGGCAGCGAAGCTTAAAGGCACGGGGAAGCTGGTCGGGCTTGACATTCTGCCGACCGAACCGCTGGAGGGGGCGACGTTTGTCTGCCAGGACTTTACGGAAGAGGGGGCGGACGAAAGGTTACTGTTGCTTTTGGGCGGCGAACGCGCGCATGTGGTGATGAGCGATATGGCGGCCAATACGACCGGGCATCAGCAGACAGACCACCTGCGCACCATCGGGCTGGTCGAGGCGGCGTACGCGTTTGCGAAAACGGTGCTGGCGACGGGCGGGATATTTATCGCCAAGGTGTTTCAGGGCGGCGCGGAAGGCATGCTGCTGGCGGATATGAAAAAGAACTTTGCCAAGGTCAGCCATTACAAGCCGGACGCAAGCCGCGAAAAGTCGCCGGAAACGTATGTCGTGGCGCAGGGATTCCGGGCTTTGAAAGCGGAAGAGGTACGGGCGCTGCCGGAAGAAGACGATATGCCGGAGCGGTATGAACCGGCGCGTGTGGCTTGTGCCGGCGGAGAATAGGCGAACTAGCGGCGTTGATGCCGGGGCTCGGCCTGTGAAGGTGCTGAGATTGTGCAGCCGGACGCGGGGGTGCAAGCGAGGCGCTGTGTGGCGCAGGTTTGAGATTGCGTTGTTTGAAACTATGCAGGCAGGGGCGGACAGCGAGGGTTTTGAGGCTATGCGGGTGGGCGCGGAGCGACACAGGTTCGGGGCTGCGCTGTTTGGAACGGCGCTGGTTTGGGACTACGCTGTTCGGAGCTGCGTTATTCGGAGCTGCGTTGTTCGGGGTTATGCCGGTTTGGGGCGGCGGATGCAACCCGGCCGGGCGGTTATTCAGCCGGAATTCTTTTTTGTTGCATAATTTATTTTTATCCCCTATTATAGCTGCGAATCTAACGGGGGAATTCGTTTGTTATGGCAAAGATGAGCAGAAGGAAAAAGCTGGTACGCGTGGCGAAGCGCAAATTGCTGAAGCCTGTATTGTACGCCGCCGGCATGAGTTTTGTCCTTTATCTTGCCATCAGCAACGTCGTCCTGCAGAAGAAGGTGTTTGAAGACCAGGTGCCGCGGTTTTTGATAACGCGCATATCCCGCACGTTTGACGAAACGGAGTTTATGCACCTGCTGCTGACGGTGCAGGAAATTATGAAAATGCCGACGGCTTCCGCAGAACTGGAAGAATTTGCCAACGGGGCGTTTCCGAGCCCGTGCCCGAGATTTTTGGAACAGCAGCTCAAGCGCATGAACTGGGAGCCGCAGGCTTTTCTGGTGCGGGTGAAAAAGCTGTTTGACATGTATGACGTTTATGACCGCGTGGCGCGGCTGGATGAAACGATTGCGTTTTTATCTACGGAAATCGACGAGCGGCGGCTGCCGTTTGAGATGAAAACGCAGGTAGACGTTTTGCAGCGGGAGCGCGATAATATTATCGGCACGCAGATTACGGAGGAAGAGTATAATTTTGTGAACGAGTACCGCGGGCTGATTTTACGGCTGAAACGCCAGTAAGGCAGGTTGCGCGGCTGCCGGTCCGTAGAGGAAAGGGCGCGGGATGCCGGGCGGATGCGGCGCGGCAGAGATGGCGCGGTAAGGCGTTGCGGCAGGACAGCGCGGCAAGGTGTTGCGGCAGGGTGTTGCGGCAGAGTGTTGCGGCAGAGCGTTGCGGTAAGGCGGAGGGCGCGAGGTTTGGCAGCGAGTGCCGGGCACGAAGCGGCAGTTTCGCGAAACATAGAGGATTTTCTGCAGGCGTGCGAGCGCAGGCAGAATTTAGGCGGGTGGAGTCAGAAGAAAAAGCAATATTTTTTCTCTGGAGCCCATCAGAAGGATTCAGAGAGATGAAGCACCGCTTATGAAGATACCCGAGACCAGACGGTTTCGGGTATCTTTTGGTATGGGGACGTGTACGCGGGCGGGGTTACTGTTCGACGCGGACTTCGCGGCAGACGGTGCGGCAGCGGCGGACGCCATTGTCGCAAGGGATATAAGTAACCGTCGGCGCGGGAACGTCATAAACCTGATAGGTGGTAACGACGGTCTGCACCGCAGTTTCCGGACAGCACTCGGAAGCGCCGACGAAACACGGACAGCTTGGGCATTCCGGTTCGCACGGCACGGGCTGCAAATAGACCTCGCGGGTGCAGCCTGCCAGCGCCAACGCCGCCAGTCCCGCCAAAATGTATGACTTGTTCAGCATAATCTGCTCCTTATCTGTTCCATAACATATTATTTACCTGATAAGATATATCCTTTTTTGCCAAAAGTCAAATTTTTTTTGGGTTGACTAATTGAAAAATATTGTCTATATATCTGGGCAGAGTGATATAATTCTAGTGTTTAATTTTTATATAATTCCTATTATGAACAACAAAATTATCAGCCTTATCGAGCGGAATGCCGATAATGAGCTAAAGGCTTATTTTGAGAGCCTGACAAGTGAACATCCCCTGGATTTGCATGAAGAACTGGTTTTGCTGGAGCATTTTTCTCCCGCGGCCGTTAAGAGCTACATCAACCGTTTCCGTTTTTCCAAAGACGCGGAAAAGGTTTTTGTCCAAATAGCCCCGGCCGACATCCGGCTGACGTATCTTAACTATTACGGCCTGACGGAGGAAGCCCAGCGCTGCCTTATTGATTGCGATTTGACCGAGGCGCTGCGCGACTTTGCCAAAATGCGCCGCCTGGCCGACCCGGAATATCTGATTAAAACCGGGAGCAATGAGGCGGTGCGCGTGTATCTGGCGTTTAATCCGCTGGAAAACGACGACCAGGTTTATGCCCTGCTGCACCGGGACAATCCGTCTTTGTTTGCGGCGTATGCCAACAAATGGGTTATCAGCGAAAACGTGAAACGAAAGATTGTCGAAGAGCGCAACTATGCGGCGTTTAAGACCATCGTGTACCGGTTTTACCGCCTGTTTCGCAAAAAAGCGGCCAAGGCCAAAGACTTCGGCAAACTGATGGAAACGCTGGCGGCGGAAGCCCTGCCGGCGGAATTGCAGGTTGAAGTTCTGACGTCGTACGACCGGGACCTTATCCAGCTGCTGCTGATGACATGCCCGCTGGCGGCGGAAGCGCAAGAGGTGTTGTGGAAACGCAATTTTGACGCGGAATGGCTCAAGCTGCATGTGGAACATCTGTATTGCATGGGCGGTTACCGCTTTGCGCCGGAGAACGAACAGAAGCTGTTTAAAGTGCTGGCGAGCAAGAGTTTGGACGACTGCCTGACGCAATTCCGGCACCGGGACGACGTGAGCTTTGTCAAGTTTGCGACGCCGGCGGCGGTTAAAAAGTACGTGGCGGGCTATTGGCTCAGCGACGACGCGCAGGTGGCGCTGATTAACCGCGGCAACGGGGAGCTGATAAAGGAACTGATTTCCCGCTACAGTCCCGAACACGGCATGTGCTGGCAGGCGGAAGTCGAGCTGGTCAAGCTGGGGGCAATGGAAGCCGTGCGGCAATACATCGCGTTTCATTCCATGTGCTGGGAGGCGCTGTCGCTGCTCAAGGAAAATTTCCCGGCGGTGGCGGAGGAGTATTATGCGAAGCATCCGTACTAATTACAGGGGAAAATTTGGGCATCCAGAGCGGTCTTATCGGGTCGGCAAAAATTCATGTACCTTGTTTGTACACTAGAATTTTTGCCGCCCTCAAGCCCATCTCTATCTGCCTAAAATTTTCCGCCTGTAATAGGAGAGGGGTGACGAAGTTTTCCGGGACGCCTGTAACCGGGGGCCGGAGAGCCGTAGCGGGAGGGCGAACGAAAGAAAAGCTGCCTGTATGGGCGGCTTTTTTTATTTGACTTTTGAGTTACAGGTTTATATGCTGTTTGTAAGCAGTGGGGCTAAACACTGCCCGAGTATTTTTCACACTCTGTTGTTAGCGGTATTGGATATGTATCGTTAACGTTATATAATTTATTTATGTAACAATATCCCCGGCTATGGCCGTTTTTGTTATGGTCGGGGAGCCCTTAACGTATATCTGAAGGTTAAGGGAGCTTTGCTAACAACAAGCGTGAAAACTCCCCGACCGCCTTTTTAGGCGGTATTTTTTTACTTGCATTTTGTGTAATTTAATATATAATTTTTTGTATGGGTTTTTCACCCCAGTGTTGTTAGTTATTATTGTGATAGATATTGCTCTGTAAAACACGGAGATTGTTGTTATATCCATATATGACCGGGAGCTTATAACGTATGTCCAAAATCTCGGTTTAAAGGTTATAGGTACCACTTCTAACAACATGGTGTGAAACTCCCGGTTGCCTCATAGTCAGGCAGCCGTTTTTTTGTATTCGGAGGGCAAGGCAATGAAAAGGATTATGGCGATTTTTATGTTGTTTTTAAGCGGGTGTACGCTCAAATATATGGAGGAGGGGCTGGCGGCGCTGCGCAATCAGCCGGTGCAGACGGCGTTTGCGGTGCTGGGGTATCCGGACAACGAGGTGCGTCTGCGCGACCGGACGGTTTATGTTTGGAATTATTCGACTTCCTACACCTATCAATCGCCGTATGAAGAAGCGACGCATATGACGATGACGGCGTTACAGTTCGGCACGATGTTTATCGACGGCACAACGTCGGGATATCGGACACAGGTGGCGCAGGGAACGTGCCAGGTTAAGGTGGTCGTGAGCCGGTACGGCTATATTATAGATACGGATTTTCACGGCTCGGCTGCGGGATGCGGGGAGTATGGCGAAAGACTGCGCCAATATCTTTACCCCAAAGGCAACGGCCTGTTTTAGACAGGGGGAAAAGGACGACTGTGCGGATTTAAGTCCGGGGCGGCTGGCTGAGGGAATTGTGCGAACGGGGCTTTTAAGTCCGGGGCAGCAAGGCGGATTTAAGTCCGGGGCGGCTGCCGCGGCGCGCCGGCGGGCGGGAGCTGCCTTTCCAGCTCATAGAGGGCGCGGGCATCTTCCTTGTATTGGCGCGAAAGGTAATAACCGTCATCGGCGGTTTCGCGCAGGCGGATTTGCTGTTTCAGGCGGGCGATTTTCTGCTTGATATTCATATACTTTCCCTTTCTGTATATTAATTTTCATAATATATAGGTGTTTCGTATATTGATTTCAATATTTTCGCATTGGCGCCGATGGGCAAAATGCGGCAGAAAAGCGCTGATTATATAGCCGAATATATGGACGATGTTGATAACTCGGGACGGGCGCGGCGGGCGGTCCGGTGTGCGTGCGGATTTTACCGGGCGGAAGGAACGGGCTCAGCCGGCAAGGGCGCGGCGGGTTACAGCGGACGGCCGGAAAGGCAGAAGACGGCGCGGCCGAGGATTTTCACCTTGTTCTTTTTGTGGTACAAATCCTGATAGCGGGGGCTGTCGACTTTCAGCGCGTAGGTGTCGGCGGCGGTTTTTTGCAGGCGTTTAATCTGGACGTCGCCCCCGGTTTCGATAACATAAATGCCGTCGCCGCTGTAATCGCAGACGCCGGAATCGAACATAACAAGGCTGCCGTTGGGGAGCGTCGGTTCCATATAGTCGCCGTCGAGGCGGATAAAACGCAGGTTGAACGGGTTGCCCGCGCACCAGCTGCCGAATTCTGCAAAATTCAGAACCATACGCCCGACGACGTTGTCGCGGAGCTCGGTTCCGGGGCGTGCGGCGCAGATGTCTATCGCCACAAAATCTGCCGCCGAACCGGTCAGGTCGTCGTTTTCAAAGAGCGGGGGCAGGGCGGCGCCGCTTTGCAGAAGCTCGTCGTCAATCAATTCTTTTTCGCTGATGTTTAACAGCTGGCAGACTTTTTTGCGGTCGACTTCGTTCAGCCGCTTGGGAAAGCCGTATTTGACATACTGCTGGATGTATGAGTCCTTGCGCCCGATTTTCAGCGATACTTCGCGAAAGGTGTGGTTGCTGTCCAAGATATACTTTTCCAGCCGTTTGCGGATTGTTTGTAAATCTGCCATAGTAATATCTCCTTTTTATGCTACGCTATCAGAATAATTTTTTTTGCCAAGTATGTTTTTTAATATTGACAATGTATTAATTATCATATATTAAAAGTGCCTAAAAGTCAAGCCCAATTTTTGCAGTATATACAGGGTTATATATCAGGCTGTATGCAGGGCGCGCGCGGGAGTGTGCGGAGCGTGCAGGGAGCCGGATGCAGGGGCAGGCTTTGGCGCCGTGTGCGGGACGGGCGTTTGAGCGCTGTTTCGGGACGGAAGCTTTGGTGCCGTGTGCGGAAAATACCGGCGGTGCCGTTTCAGGACTATCGGACTATTTGGACTACTTTTATCGGACTATCGGAGAGACTGGCTGCCGGCGTTTCGGCGCGGGCGGCGGATTGCGCGGGCAGGCTGCCGGGAGCGGCCGGCTTGTGCGCGAGGGGTAATTCGTGGCAACGGGGAAACAAATGGATCAGATTATTTTTCATACCAATCTCAAATATATTATTGCGGGGCTGACCCGGGAACAGAAGGGGCTGCTGCTGGAGATGCTGCTTGATTGCGCGACGGGAGCGGCAGGCGGGGCTGTCGGAGCGGAGAATGCGGCAGGCGGTACTGTCCGAACGGAGAATGCGGCAGGCGGGGCTGCGGATATGGGTGCCGGGGCGGTTACAGGGGCGTCTTTATCCGCCGTCGACGAAACGGTAGCAAACATCAGCCGCTATATTATGCTGCTGCAACAGGATATGGCTGCGAAACGGCAGCGTATGCGCGACATCGGCGCCAAAGGCGGCGCGGCACGGCGGCGGAATGTTAACGGGTGCGGAAACGCGGGCAGCAGCGGTGATGACGGGGCGGCGGACGATATGCCGGATTTGTTTGCAACGGCAGAGAATGCGGCGGTTGCAAATACGGCGGAAGATGTTGCGGAAAAAGCTGCGGAAAAAGCTGCGAAAAAAACTGCGGTTTCGGGGAACGGCACGGCGGCGGCGGGCGGCGCTTTTTCTGCCGCAGGCGGCGGCAGCGGACATCAGAACAATGTTCAACCGCTGCTTCAGCATTGCTGCGGCAAAAGAAAAGAAGCAAAAGAAAATAATATTTTAAATAATAAAAATAATTTATTTTCGGAACGGAAAATTTCGCTGCCGGTTTTTCAACGGCCGTCGGCGGCGGAAGTGCAGGCGTTTGTTTCGGCGGAGGGGCTGAAAGTCGATGCGGCGACGTTTGTCGATTTTTATGACTCCCACGGCTGGTGCGTCGGGCGGACGGCAATCAAAAACTGGAAGGCAACGGTACGGCTCTGGCACCGGCGTGCCTGCAGCGAAGCGGCGGAAACAGGTTTGGCGGCAGGTTATGCGGCGGGAAGCCCGGCAGGCGGTTACAGGGCGGGCGGTTTTACCGGCGGGGCAGATACGGGATACGGCGCGGCGAAGAACGGCTTTCGGGCGGCAAAAGATGCTGCGGCTGTTGATGACGAGGGGTATTGGTCGGAGCTTGAGGAACGGGTGCTGCGTGATGCGGACAGTGTCAACGGTACGGGCAGTGCCAACGGTACGGGCAACGAGAGCGGCTGCGGCGGAAATGGCGGCAGTTCGGGCGAGGCGCCGGGCAGCGTTTCAGGCGAGGAACCGGGCGGCGGGGGAGAAATGCGCGACTAACTTTATGACCGGACATTTGAACTTAAACAAACACTCATTAACGGAGGGAACTCATGAGTCAGAAAAGCGACTATTTTTTCTTAAACATCAAACAGGTATATCCGAATTTTGCCAGGCCGTCGGCGTTGGAAACGGAAATCTGGGAGGAAATGCTGGAACCATACACGCAAGGGGATATCCTGGCGGGAATCAAATCTTACCGCAAGAGCGAGGATACCAACTTTGCGCCCAATCCGGCACGGTTCAGGAGCTATCTGTATTCGCGGGCGAAAAAGGCGGAGAAGCCGTGCCTGCCGCTTTCGCCGGAAAGCTATCTGATGGAAGAGGATATTCGTGCCGGGCGCTGCCGCCATTTGTTTCCGACATACTGCAAAGCGGTGGAATATGTGTTGGAAGTTGAGCTGAAAAAACTGTATTCCGAGGCGGAATTTAAGGCGTTTTCGCGCGGGAGGAAATACCGGCTGGCAGTGGAAAACGGCCTGTTTGCGGATTTTGACCGCGTGTTGGATTATGTTTATGCGAAAGGAGGACACTGATGATGACAGAAGATAAAGCGAAGGCGGCGGGAAAGCCGAGTTTGCTGGGCAGGTACTTTCAACAGGGGTGGCTCAGCAAAAAATATTACATAGCGGACGGATACCGCCAGCTTTACAGCGCGGAAGACAGGCTGCTGGCGGGAACGATGCTGTACGCGGATTTTCTGAAATGGGGGAAGGGACAGCTGCAGGTGCGCGATTACGCAATGCCGAAAGTCGACGGCGGCAGCGGCTGGGACGACTGGCAGACCGGCATCGGGGCGGAAAATTTCCGCCGGGCGCTGAAAAAGGTGTCGGCGCCGTTTGTGCCGGTGCTGTATAAAATCGTGCTGGAAGAAAAGGAAATCCGGGCGCCGAAAGGGGCGAGCACGCGGGAACGGCTGTATTTCAACGATGAGATAAAGAACCTGTTGTGCCGCGCGTTGGACGAGCTGGTGCCGTATTATCGCCGCAGAGTGTAGGAAAGCTGCCGCAGAGTGCAGAAAAGCTGCCGCAGAGTGCAGAAAAGCTGCCGCAGAGTGCAGGCGGTACAGCGGGGGCAGCTGTGGAAGGGAGGTGTAGGAGGGCAGAGGGGGCAGCGCCGCGGAGCTGCCGCACAGGCAAGTGCCAGCGGTACAGGCAATGCCGGGAGGAGGAGAGGCCGGTCAGAACATTCCCTTGCGGCGGAAATAGATAATCGTCATGACGGTTGCTATGGCGGAGATGCCCATCACGAGCCAGAAGCCGTTGGGGTCGCCGGCGAATGCCACCGGGACGTTCATGCCCCAGAACGAGGCGAGCATGGTCGGGATAGAGAGGATAATCGTGATAGCGGCGAGGAATTTCATCACCAGGTTAACGTTATTGTTGATGATGCTGGCGAAGCCGTCCATCATGCCTTCCAAAATGGAACGGTGCATATCCACCATTTCTATCGCCTGTTTGTTTTCAATAATCACGTCGTCGAGGAGGTCGGCGTCGTCATTGCCGAAGCCGGCAAGTTTGGCGACGGCGGGGGTGCGCATCAGGCGCAGCAGTTTTAAGAGCACGAGGTGGTTGTCTTTCAGCGCGGTGGTGAAATAAACCATCGACTTTTGGATTTCCATCAGCTGGAAAAGCTCTTTGTTGGAAGTGGTTTTGCGCAGGGCGTATTCAAGTTCGTCGGTGCGCTTGTTGATGATGTTCAGGTACTTTAAATAAAACTGGGTGCATTTGTACAGAATATTCAGCATAAAGCGCGCGCGGTCGCGGGTGTCGAACGTTTTGGCGGTCGAACGGTTAAACGAATTCATAACGCGGTTGTCGCGGGCGCAGATGGTGATGAAGTTTTTTGGGGTGATGACCAGGCCGCAGGGGAGAGTGTCAAAATTGCCCTCGTCGTCCAAAAGCGGCAGGTTGATGATGATGGCCAGCGAATTTTTTTCCTGCTCAATGCGGGAGCGTTCGTCGGCGTCCAGCGAATTGCTAAGGAGGTCGTAGTCAACGTGCAAAACGGTTGATACCTGCAGCAGCTCTTCTTCGTTCGGGTTGACGAGCGAGCACCAGGTCATGGGGAGAATCTTGTTTTTTTTGAGTTTTGTGAGCCTGCCGTCTTCTTCGGTCCGATAAATTCTCAGCATCGCCCCTCCCTGCGCCCTCCGGCGCTTTTCAAAAACCGCAACAGCTGCGGATACCCGTTTATAATACAATACAGAAAATTCTGGTGCGGCCAAGAAGACTTGAACTTCCACGGGCTTAGCCCATAACGACCTCAACGTTACGCGTCTACCAATTCCGCCATGGCCGCACATCCTGCGCCTTTTTCCGGGGGTGCCGGGGCGCTTTTTACGCCTTTGTCCCGGTCAGCCGGGATGGCGCTCATTTACGCCTTTCTTCCGGGGTACCGGGCGGGCGTTCATCTACGCTTCTGCCGCCGGTAATACGGGGCGGTCGCGGTTCTGCATTTTCCGCCTTTGCGGGCGGGCACCTTTCGGGCACTGTCGTGCAAAACAAGAATGAGATATAATATAATTTTGAAATAATCAAGCTTTTTTTTCACCCGGTGGGTATTTTTTTGCAAAGGGGCAATGGGGGCAGAGAGTGGCGGGGCGGGCATACGTGAAGGGCGGATGGCAGAGAGCGGGGCGGAGTTGGAGGGAAGATGGGGGGCAGCGGCGATGGAGAAGGGCAGAGAGTGGCGGGGCGGGCGGGGGCGAGGAAAAATATTTTTCAAGAGGGGGGCGAAACTATTGACATAGGCGGCGGGCTTTTGTATTATACTGACGGGCTCGGGTGTTTTCCGGGCTGTTTTTGTTATGAGAATGCGGTTCGGCTGAATAACGCCGGGCTGTTTTTGTTATGAGAATGCGGTTCGGTTGAATGATGCCGGGCTGTTTTTGTTATGAGAATGCGGTCCGGTTGAATGACGCCGGGCTGTTTTAATTATGAGAATGCGGGACGGATGAGCCTGCTTTTTTTATGGGGGCGGCAGTGGGGCCGGCTCCTTTTTTTATGGAGGAAACATGAAAGGAACAACGAACGCGCTGGTTTATCGCGGCGGAGGGACTTCGCTTATCTATGCCTATAACGGGGAAGAGAGCGGCTGGAGCGCCGGGGAAAAGGCTTATATCTCAAACAGGCTGCGGACGCAGGAGGGCAGGCAGCATTTGGAGACGCCTTCAAAAACGTACAGTGCCTGCACCGCCTTTTACGGGAAGACGATGCTGATTTACAGCCGTTATTCTACGGGGCATATTTATCCGGCGTTTTGCAAAAACGGGGCTTTTGCCATCGGGGGGAGCCTGGGGCACTTTGCCAGCTGGGATATTTTGGCGAATTACAGCTTTATCGACGGCAAGATGTTTGCCTGCGGGCGCGGGACGAACACACGCCTTGACCTGACGGTGCGGGAGGTGCATCTGTCGGCCAAGGAAAGCGATTTTTATCTCGGCGGCGGAATGCGGCTTTACAAGGAACAGGGCAGTGCGCCGGTGTTGCAGGAGTTTGACTATGAGGCGCAGAGGGCAGGCAGCACCCTGTACACGTTTACGGGGCTGGCGGAGACCGCCTATCGGGGAATTTACGATTCCGAAGCGAAGCGCCTGCTGCTTTTTCCGGGGGTTTCCGCCGGGACGTCTTATTTGTACGACCTGGCGGTTCCGACAAGCCCGGTGCTGTTGTGGAGCGGCAATATCGGCGTTTTTGCCGTTATGGCGACGGATTTGCGGCCGGGGGCGGTCATCTTTTGCAGCCCGTCCGCCGAAACCAACATGGACACCGGCGGCGGCGTGCAGTGGCAGACGTTTACGATTGACGAAAACGACGCGGTGGTGCCGCTGGATATGCCGGCGAATCTGGCAACACTGTCGGCAAACGCATGGTGGCTCTATAACCCGAACAACAAAACGCTCAGCATCGGCACGGCGGACGGCATTTACCTGTTTGCGGCCGACCGCGAAGGCAAGCTGTTTACGCCGATAAAAACGGCGGCGGAACTGGCGGAGAACAATCCGGACTACGGCATATACAAGCCGGTGTTTGCGGACGATTTGTCGCTGCTTTCGGTGGTGTCGCATACCAATCCCAGTTCCGCTGCCGGCGGATACAGGGGCGACGCGTACGGCTATGTTCTGGCGAACGGCGACGGCAGGCTTTATGCGCAAAGGACGGTCGATTTGGCGGGCGAGAGTTTTGTAACGGGATTTGCCACCGGGAACACCGCCGGCGGCCGGGTTGAGTTTAACGGCGCGCTGCCGGAACTTTCGCTGAAGGTCAATGTAACGCCGGCGCCGGACACGTTTGAATTTACAGGAGAAGCAGAATGACGACAGATAACACGACAGATAACACGACATTTGACAAAAAGGTTTACGCGGGAATGCCGTTCAGGTACAAGATAACCAAGGCGCGCTACTGGGACAAGACGGTGGCGAAATCGGTAACGGCGAATACGGTCGACGACGTTGCGCTGGAGCCCTACGACGGGGTTACGATTACGCAGGACGGCATGGTCCTTTCCGTTTCGGCGGGGATTTTGCCGGACGGGGGCGCTTACGGCGGCTACAGGGGCGTGGCGGCGCCTGCGGGCAAGCGGTATTTTCTGCGCAACGCGAATACGGTTTATGACAATTTCAGCCGGAGAGGCAGCCCGGACATCGGCGAAGACGGCGTTTTGCGCAACATTACGAGCGGGAACAACATTTACACGGCGTTTTACAACCAGTCGTATCCCTGGGAAATTACCGTGAAAATCCATACGCCGGAAACGTTCGCCGACCAGAGCTATATTTTCGGCAATTATTCGACGAACCGGGCGACGCCGCAGCTTTGCACGGACGCGGCGGGGCACCTTATGCTGTATCTGGCGAGTTCGACTTCGGCCTGGGATATTGCGGACGGAGCCGTTTCCGAACAGGCGCTGGCGGCGGATACGGATTATGTCATCAAGGCCGGCTGGGACGGGGCGGCATATACGGTTACGGCGAACGGGGAGGAATTTATCCGCGTTGTTTCGGCGGCCGTGCAGTATTCCACGACTGCGGCGCAATTGTGTTTCGGCTTTGATTCCGGCAACAATGCGTGGACGGGGACGATTGACCTGCATAATTCGCTTATCACGGTTGACGGCAAGGCGTACTGGAAAGCGTATACGGTTTATTCGGAAATCCTGCCGGGCGCGTTGGACGGAGATACCGGGGCTTTGGCCGACTGGAACTGCTTTTGCGACGCGGAAGCGGAAACGACGGCGTTTGATACGGCGGCGGCTGTCGACGGGAAAGTGTGGATCGGGCACAAGGTTATCGAATCGCACGTTACAAATCCGTGGCCGATTGTGCATTTCAGCGTTGAAGGCAGCGTTACGTTTCGCGGCGATACGGCGGCGTTTGCGGACGGGATGTGGCTTGTTGCCGACAAAACGCTGCCGGTAACGGAATTTTTTTTCGGCGATGTGGAATTTATTGCGAAGATAACGCCGAAGACGCCGTCGGGATACAATACGGTTTTCAGGAACGCGGAAACCAACGCCTTTTTCGGGCTTTACGGCGCGGCGTGGTGCATCTATGACGGGTCGCGGAAAACCGGCGGCACGGCAACGGCGGGAACGACGTACTGGGTGCGGGCGCAGATGATATACGATGCGGAAAAAGGGGCGTATGCGTCGACGTTGTATGTTCTGGAGGATAACGGCGCCTATACGGCGGATACGCTGCCGGAGGCTGCGGCATGGACACAGGCGGTGCAGACGGAGACGGACGTGTTCAAAAGCGGAGAGCCTTTTTGGCTTTCCAATGACGGCACATCGTCGTTCAACGGCGACATGGATTTGGCGCAGGCGGTTCTGCGGACGAAAACTTCCGGCGGCACGGGCGGCTGGACGGACTGTTGGAAACCGCTGGAGGAGCAACGGACGATAACGGCCTGACGCCGCGGCATCGGGGTGGAACGGAGCCGGCAGCGGGGGGACGGAGCCGGCATCGGGGTGGAACGGAGCCGGCATCGGGGTGGAACGGAGCCGGCGGGAGACATGGGACGGAGCTGACGGGAGACATGGGACGGGGCTGACGGGAGACATGGGATGGGGCGGCGGGAAACATGGGACGGGGCGGCGGGGCAGGCTCTTGGAATTTATGGTTTTTATGACGAATATTACGGAGGAAAAATGAAAGGAACAACGAATGCTTTGGTTTTGCAAGGCGGAGACGGCGGCGAAACGGTTTTTGCGGTCAACAATACGGGAACGGCGATTGTCAGAGGGACGAAGGCCTGGCTGAACAGGCATAATCTGGACGAGAATACGGCGTATCAGCATTATGCGGGCGGAAGCAGCACGCAGTATGCGCCGGTTTTTGACGCCGACAACAATTTCTGGGTGGTGAATCTGAGCGGTACGGGGCGCAAGCAGTTTACCTACGATGCGGAAACGAAGGCGTGGACGGCGTCTGACCTGAACGCCGGGCCGTCGGGGCGAAATTTTGTCCGCTTTATCGGCGGGGAGGTTATAGCGTATGCTTCCAACTATGCGGGCAATACAACGGCGCTTTATTCTTCGGCGGTTACGAAAGACGCATACACGAATTACGCCGGCCTGTATCTGGGGAGCGGAAACGTGCTGAAGTGGGTCGCGGCCGGGAGCTTTACGCTGGCGAATTCGCTCGGCGAATTTCCGTTAACGGGGTTTAGCGGCTATCTTTATTCCGCATTGATGCTGGACGGGAAAATGTTTGTTGCCGACGGGGAGGGAAACTATAAATTTTATGATTTTGACAAGTTTTTCGGGACGCCGCGGGAAATCGGCTCCGGAAACAGCACGCTTGTTAAGGACAATTATCCCGTTATGTTTGCGACGGGGCTTGAGGCGGGGGACTATTTCATCTGCAACCGCGGCTCCAAGCAAAACAATTATGAACCGACGGAACTGGCGATTTTTAAAATCGGCGAAAATTACGCGCTGGAAGAGGCCGACGATTTGCAGACGGATTTGCAGGCTTTGACGGGGCAGGTGTGCTCGGTGCAGTACAACAACGACACGAAACTTCTGACGGCGGGCAGCCATACGGCGGTGTATGCCTTTAAATGGGACGTGGCGGCAAAGGCGTTTGACAATCTGAATATCGGCATTGCCGTGCCGGCAGAGGGCGTAATTGCCGATGACGGGGCATATTGTCTGGCGCTCTCGGAAGATTTGACGTCGGCGGTGGTTGGGTACAGAAAGCGGACGGAGACGCTGGTTTATTGGAACATGGGCATATATAAGCTGACGACGTCTTCAAACGACTGGTACGCGGATACGTTCGGCATGGCGTCGTCGCTGAGCCTGACCGGATTTGCCACCGGGGCGACCGATGAGGCGGGCAGATACGAGTTTAAGACGGCGACGAAAGCGTAAAGCGGCGTGTCGGACGCAGAGGCTGCACCGGCGGGACGGCAGCCTCAGGTACCGGGAGAGGGAGTCCGAAGCGTCGGCAGAGGGGCGGATTAACACAAAAAACGGAGGCGGATATGACCAGATTTTTAACATACGCCGTGGCGGGGCTGCTGCTGGCGCTGTATGTCTCGGTGAGCCTGTATATCGAGCGGGGCAGGGAGATTGCGGCATTGCAGGGCGAAAAGAGCGCCCTGTCTGGGAAAACATCATTTTTGGAGGCGGAAATTGCGAAACGAGATGAAAGGGCGTTGGACGCCGATAAGCGATTGTGCGAGATTGAGGAGGCAGCAGCGGCGGAGAAGGTGCGCGCCGCACAGGCTAAAGAGGGCGGTTTTGATTGGGACAGCCCTTTGCCTGCTGATACTGTTACTCTGCGGCTGCGCCAGGACTGAATATGTTTATGTCGAGGCACCGCGCGAGCCGATAACGTGCCACCGGCACATGAAGACGTTTTTGGATATGGCGAAGTGTCTGGAGGAATATAAAGCAAAATATTAGCCTGTAACAGATTACAGACAAAGTGATTAGTTTGTATTTTGTTGTTGACAAATTAATTAGCTTGTGTTTTATTACTGACAACGTGATTAGCTTGTGTTTTATTACTGACAACGTGATTAGCTTGTATTTTGTTGTTGATAATATAATTGGCTTATATTCGTATAATCAATATTTATTATAGGAGGTTACTTGTGATGGAAAGTTTTATTTTGAAAAAATTTCCTGCAGTTCTAAAAGATTTTCCTTTGGATTATCCTACACAAGAAGCTGAAAAATATTTGTGCAAATATGATGGAATGGTTGAATTTGTTTATTCTCCAGAAATATTGACAACTATCTTATTTTATCAAGAATCTGTTATGTCTTCAAGATTGGAGGGAACAGTTGCAACGATTACGGATATTTTAAATTATAAAGTAGGTAAGGATGTGTCTGTTCAAATAGGGATGGATGTAACAGAAATTGAAAATTACAAGGACGCTTTGGGGTATTGCTTAACCGAAGCTGAACAAACCCAGTTTAAAATCACAAATACGCTTATTAAAAATATTCAATATATAATATTAAATAAATCACGAGGTAATGATAAACTAAAAGGAGAGTTTAAGCAAAAACAGAATTATATTGGCAATAAATTAAATAAGGAAATTACTTACATACCAGTATCTCATTTGCATACTGAAGAATATATGGATAATTTAATAGAATTTATAAATACAGAGGATACAATAAATCCGTTGGTAAAGATTGCAGTCATTCATGCTTATTTTGAATTAATTCACCCTTTTGAAGATGGAAATGGACGTGTCGGGAGGATTCTTGTCCCTATTTTGTTAAAAAAATATAATTTGCTATCAACTCCTTACTTTTATATAAGTTATTATTTGTCGCAAAATCGTGAACGCTATATATCTGCACTCGAAACTATTTCAAAACAAAATGAGTGGCATCCGTGGATTGTTTTTTTTATTGAGGCAATACAAAGACAAACTGAAATTTTAATTCATCTGTTGCGTAGATTAAAAAATATAAGGCAAGAAACTGAAAAGAAGATAAGTAATTTAAAATCACAGTTTTCATTTCAAATTGTGAATTTCTTATTTAAACGTATAAAATTTACAACAACTAAGTTTATAGAAGAAACGGGAATAAACCCCAATACGGCACGTCTTTTATTAAAACAAATGGAAAAATTGGAAATTATTGAAGTAGAAGAAAAGGGGAGTGGGCAATCTCCTTCTATTTATCGTTTTAAAGATTTATATGTTATGGTGGAAGAAATTTCCGTGTAACCTATTTGCCGATGTTTGCAAAATGATACAAAAAGAGCACACCATGAGGGAGGTGTGCTTAACTTTAACCATATATACAAATAATAGAACTTTTGTTTAAAGTCGATAATTTTTTGAGGTTGATTTGAAAGAAATTTATATTGTTCATGCCGATGCGTATATAGGCTGTTACAAGCCGGGGAAATGCCCGATGATAAGCTATGCGCCGCGGGAGAAGTTTCTTGATTTCGTGAAAGGGCTGCGTGAGGATTATCCAGACTTTAAGCTCCGGTGTGTGGTGAATGAGGGAATAAAAGAGCTGGTGCTGAAGAAAGTGCGAAGCGACAGGATGCAGATTTTATTGGTTAAAGAGAATCGGGAAAGATGACTGTGCTAATTTTGTGCTAAAAGTTCGAAAAGAATCGGCAAAAAACAGCACAAAACGACAAGAAGAGAGGGCTTAAGAGTCCTGACGAAAAACAAAGCAAATCAAGAAAAACCAAGCCCTCAGCGATGGTGCCGTTTAGTGGACTTGAACCACCGACCCACGCATTACGAATGCGTTGCTCTACCAACTGAGCTAAAACGGCAACGGAAGTATATTTATCAGGTTAATTTGAAAATGCAAGTGTTTTTTTGCATGGTGGATAAAAAAATCCTGCCCGGCGAGGGGCAGGAAAAAGAAGCGCGCCGGGGCTGCGGAAACAGCCGGGTGCGAGGGCTGGCGCGATAGCGGGGCAGCAGGTAAAAACGGCGCCGGCCAGAGCAGCGGGTGAAAACGGCGCCGGTCAGGGCAGCGTTTCGAGCCAGGCTTCGGGAAGGGCAGGCGCCCATTCGGCGAGTTTTTCCAAATCTTCCTTCAGCAGAAAATCCGGTTTTTCCCCGCAGTGGCGGGCGGCGATGATTTCGACCGCTTCCCGGCGGACCTGCGGTTTCAGATCCGTGTCGCGCAACAGGGCGGGCAGCGATTTTTTCCAATCCAGAGAATGGGGCGAATCGGCATAAAAAACGACGAACGCCGTGCTGTCCGTTTCCCGGAAGCTGCCGCGGCTTCGGAACACGTTTTGTACGGGGTCCCAGCCGCAGCGCCAAAGACCGGCTTTTTCCACGGCCCAGTGTTTGAATTCGGCAACTTCCACCATATCGGCAAATTCACCGCTGTTCAGCGCAACGGCACACAGGCAGCGATACAGCTGTTGACTGGACGCGTTGCAATCCTGAAGGACATGGCGGGCAAAGCCAAGCAGCGCGTTCCAGTCTTCGGGGCGTTTCTGTGGCTGTGCAAGCAGGACGGCGGCCAGCTGCGGCAGTTCGTAATTTTCCCGCGGCAGCGCAACGTCGTACAACGCGGCGGCGATTTTGAGGTTCATTTGCGGGTCCTGCCGCTTTTCCGCCAGGCGGCGGATGTCGCTGAAGACCGTGTCGGGCGAATGAACGACGATTTCGCGGTTTGTCCGCATTTCCATGACATGCCGGGTTTCCGTAACCAAGTCGGCGCCGATAAGCTTCAGGAAAATGTTGAGGGCAACTCCGGGGCGAATCCTGTGCAGACACCGGGACAAATCGCGGTAATCGGAGCTGTCGAGATTTTCCCGGCGGCGCACCAGTTCGGAAACGCCGTTGGCAAGCGCAATTTCGGCTGCGGCGCCCAAGGTGAGCTTTTCCGGCTGCGGCGTGTTATGGGCGGTTTCCTGCGGCGCTTTTCCGGCGGTTTCCGGCGATGTTTTTCCGGCGGTTTCCGGCGATGTTTTTCCGGCGGTTTCCTGCAGCGTTTCAAGAAGAGGCAGCAGATAACCGGTAATCGCGCGGAGATTGCGGGCAAAACCGTTTTTCAGCAGAAAGGCGGCAATGTTGCGTGCCGTGCCGGTGAAACCGAGCTTGGCCAGCACGGGGCTGTAGTCAGCGCCTTCGACAAGGAGCCCCAGCTTTTGCGCGGCGATATCCGGCCAGAGGCAGAGAAGCTCCAGCGCCTGCGGCGTTACCGGAGAGGCGTTTTTGGTTATCTCGCGTTTGAGTTTGGCAACGGCCTGACGGTACAGCGTGCGCTGTTGCGGCACTTGGGCATCCCGGGCGTATTTTTGCAGCCCGACGCCCAAATAAGCCTCGGCCAGAAGCGAGAGAGGCGCCAGCCGCCGGTCCTGCCAAAAGGCAATGATGTGCGGGAGGGCTTTCAGATTTTCCGGCTTGGCCAGAGCAGCCATAAACGCGCCGAGAAAATGTTCGGGCGAACCGAGACGCAAGTCCGGCTCTTCCGGCAAAATCGGCGCAATGTCTTCCACGTCCGAAACAAAAACGAAATTGGCGGAGCTGACTTTTCCCGCCATGACGGCATCGGCGTATCCGCTGTGCCGCTGATCCGTAAAGTAATACGGAATCTGAATAGTTGGCAAATTCATAAATTAAAAAAATTAGCGTTAATAATTGAGATTATAATACTGGAATTGGCGCGAGCATAGGCGGGGTTTGTCTTTTTGTCAATGTTTTTTTAAGGAGAGGGGCGGCGGAGCGGGCAGAGGTATACCGGGGCAGCGAGGGGCAGATAAGAGAGGTGTGGCGGGCGGGAATAAAAAAAGCTTGCAATCTAAAAAACAATATAGTAAAAAAGATACAGGTGCCGCTTTGGCGACATCTAGCAGGCGGGATACCGCCGGCGGGGGTTTAGCAGCCCTCTACCAACAGCGGTGCATGGATAGCACCGAGATATAACACATAACCCTGCGCGCGCTATGGCACGGCAAGGTCTTGGTGCGAAAGATTCGGCGGAACGGTTGAATTTTCTGTGCACCGTAGTTATAAATCCCCAATACAGGTTCTTTTGGCAAGTTAGATTCCTGTATGCGTCATAAATACAGGTTCTTTTGGCAAGTTAGATTCCTGTATGCGTCATATTTGTTATGGCCGGGGTAGTTTCGAATAAGGCCGGCCAGTTATGGTCAGCCGAATAAGGGACAGCATTTCTGTTGGTATGCTTGCTAATACCCCGGCCACTTCTTTGTGAAGCGGCCGTTTTTATTATGGGCTAAATGAATATGGACGCTGGATATGAACAGAATTATTTTTGCTTTGGCGGCTGCGGGGATATGTTTGGGCAGCTGCACTTCTCTCACTTTTCAGGAAAAACAGGAACTTTCGGCTTTGGAATACCGCGGGATAACGGTTGACCGCGCGCCCGGCGGCTGGCAGCAGCCGGCAAGTCCGCTGGCGGCGGGACTGCTTAACGTGCTCCCGGGCGGCGGCAATTTTTATCTGGCGAGCGGAAATGCCGCCGACTCTTCGCATTGGGTTTATGGTATGGTTAATCTGTTGTTTTGGCCGATTTCCATTTTGTGGGGCGTGCCGGAAGCGACGATTGACGCCGGAAATATCAACAAACGCGAGATGCTGAACTTTTATAAATACGGCAACGGCGGCATTCCGGATTTTCCGGGGCTTGAGGCAGCGGGGCGGAGAACCATGCCGCAGCAGAGGGTGGCGCCGCGGCAGGTTCCGTACCGTATGCAGGAGACGGCGCCGCGACAGGTTCCGTACCGCAACCGCTATCATCAGGCACCGCGCGGGTATTATAACAATTACCAGACATACGGATATTAAAGCATGCCCGGCTACGGGCTGACGAGGACGCGCCGGCGGGCAAGTGCCGGCGGTGCGGCTGTAGCTGTGCGGTGGGCAGGGGCTGCGGAAAGTGAGACGCGCCGGCGGGAATAAAAAAAGCCGGCGTTTTATTACGCCAGCCCGATAAGAAAAAACTAATCCGCAGCAACTAATTCGCGGAGCTTGAGCCGTTACGCCAGCCCGATATGCGGGATATAGCCGCCGAGGTTGATGCCGCTGGCCTTTTTCGCCTGTTCCCAACGGTCTTCAAAACGGGTATCGAAAATCAGCTTGGGGTCGCCGGGGACAATCAGCCATTCGTTGTTGAAAATCTCCCATTCCAACTCGCCGCGTTTCCAGACGCAATGCCCCATGGCGATAATCTTTTTGTCGGGGCCTTCGCCGTCGAGGATATCCTGAAGGACGCCGAACGAACTGGAAATCGCGATTTCGCCCTGAACGCGGGCGTGCGGGTCGCTGTAAAAATACCCGTCGCTCGGAAACAGCACAAAGCCGTTGGCGGGGTTGACCGGGCCGCCCTGATAGAGGTCTTCGTAAACGCCGCGCACGTCTTTTTCGCCGCCGTCTTCATGGTTGCGGCATTCAACAACAGCCGAGCCGAAGAGGAGCTTGTTTATCATTATTCCTTTGACGCTTTCGGGCGAACTGTCAGTAATATAGATAACCGACTCTTTATACAGGTCGTTCTTGCCGGAGCCGATGTAAACGAGGCATTTGCCGGTCAGGGTGCTGTCGTCGGCGACGCGTTGTCCGCCGGATTTGGCGGCAAAACGGTTTTGAGTGCCGGCGTTGTTGTTCCTGGCGCTCAGGCGGGGGTTGTTGGTGCCGGTTCCGTTGTTTTTTGCGCTCAGGCGGGAGCCGTCGGCAGTGCGTTGCCCGCCAAAACTTCCGCGGCGGCGGTTTTCGGCTGCGGGTGCTTTGCGGCGGGATTTGGATTTCGGTGCCGGCCGCTGCCCCCATTCCTCAAACATAAAAGATTCATCAAAATCGTCCAATTCTTCCAGTATTTCAAACCGTCTCTTTCTGTCCTTCATCGTAATATGTGTCTTTCGTAAAAAAGTTTGTTGCTTTTTGGCTGGTCTGATATAATATCTTTTCATAGCTTAATATTGTTTTTAAATCAACAGTAAAATTTTATGAAAAGGTTTGTTTGTTATATAGGGTGCGCGGCGCTGGTTTTCAAGCTGATGTACGGGGCAGCCTGGGCTGCCGGGGCGACGGCGGGAGATACGACAGCGCCGGAAAACGGCGGTGCGGCGGTGTCGGCGGTTCGGGATACGCTTCCGGGGACGGCTGCTGCGGTCGGCGGCGAGAGCATTGTCTACCGGGTGCGCGACCTGACCGCGGCGGCAAGCGGCGGCGATACGGGCAGCGGCAATGCGGGCAGCGGCGATACGGGCAGTGAGGGCGAAACGCCGGAGCCGATTATCCGGAGCGACAACGAACTGGCCAAACTGGCGCTGCTGCCGTTTATTGTCGACAAGGTTTTTGCCGGGGAGGCGCTTGACGGCGATTTAACCGGTTTTTTGAGCCGGGTATATCCGACGGCGGGCGAAGGAACGCTGAAAACGCTGGAAAGCGGAATCCGCTTTTTCGTCAGCTGGAAGCGCAAATACGACTATGCGGTGGCACGGCTGAAACATAATATCAAGGCGGCGGGCATTTTGCCGAAAGACGCGCCGATTGTGGCAGAGGACGGAGAATTTGCGCCGGAAGAGACAGACCTGCGCAAGCAGTCGGCGGCGGGGGAATATCAGGTGCGGTACCGTCCGTACAAGTATCTGGAATATGATCCCGGCGCATTGGGCGAGCCGGTGCGGCGGCGCGACAAGAACTATATCTCGCCGGAAGACCTGAATACCGACGAAATGGTGCTGGCACTGCTGGAGCTGGATTTCGGCGGGTTCTGGCGCGCGCTGCGGAAGATGCCTTCATACAGCGACGGTGCGGGCGAAAAGCCGGTGGAAGCCGGCGGCGGCGTTAAGGCGAGGCTGCTGCTGGATACGGCGCGTCCGGGCGATAAGGAAATCATCCGCGGCGTGGCGGAAATCTATGTGCCGGACGGGATGTATGTCAGCGGCGATTTGCTTAATCCGGAAAACCGGGCGGCTTTTGTGCTGCGTGAGGACGGCGGCAGCGGTGGCAGCGCCACGGGCAGTACCAGCGTCACGGGCAACATGGGCAGTACCGGCGGCACGGGCGGTATCAGCGGCACGGGCAATATGGGCAGCCGCAACATCAAATCTTTCCGCATGTATGCGCCGCTGGCGAACGGCGTGGAAAAGGGCGGGGTGGCCAGGCGCGTGCTTACCGGGCATATCCGTTTTCCGCTGGAGTTTACGCGGGCGGATACGGGGAAGGCGATGCATATTGCCGGGGATTTGCATTTCAAACTCTGCACGGCGGACGGAACCTGTCAGGCGGCGGCGACACATCACGGGCTGACGCTCCGGGCTTCGGACAAAGCGGAAGATTCCATACATTACAACTACGTTACGCAGGGGTTTGCGCATCTGCCGCCGGCAGAGAGCCGGCACGCGCGGGCGGAGAAGCTGGTTTATGACCGGGAAAAGGGAACGCTGACGGCGACGTTTGCCCTGTCGCGCAGGGTGAGCAATATGGCGGCAATGGCGGAAGACGCGGCCGGGACGAATTTTGTCAATCCCCGTTACGAGCTTGGCGACGGCTATGCCCGCGTTACATTTGACGTGCGGGCAGGAAAACGGGCGGGAGAAAAGGCGGGAAAACGGGCAGGAAAACAGGCGGGAGAACAGGGGCGCAGCGCATTTGACGCACGGGCGGGCAGCGGAGAAAATGCGGAATACGGTGCGGCAGAGGCTGCTGTTGCGGGCGGCAGCGTTGCGGACGGCACCGGGAGGGATACGGAGCTGCCGTTGCAGGAGGTTGCGCTCAGCGCGTCGTTTGATGACAGCGAGGTGCTGCGGACGGTTATGACAGTGGCAGCGGTGCCAGCGGCACAGGCAACAGGGGAAGTGGTGCCAGCGGCACGGGCAACGGAGACAGCGGCGGGAGAAGGTATCCGGGGGCGTAAGGCGCCGGGGACGGTTACTGAAATGACGGTCGTACCCCGGGCAGTGCCAGCGGCACGGGCAACAGGGGGCACTTTGTTTGCCTACGGGCTGCTGCTGAATCTGATGCCGGGAATTTTCGGCTTGTTCCTGCGGTTGGCAAGGCAGCTGCGGGAGAGGGCGGAACGGCGGCGGATTTTCTGCCGGTATGCGGCGGGGGCAGCGCTGGGACTGGCACTGCTGGGCATCGGATACCGGGGGGCATATTTCGGCGCGCTGTATTATAACCCGTGGCTGGCGGCGGGAGCGGCGGCGGTGATTTTGCCGCTGTGGGCGGAAGCGCTCGGATATATGGATTTTGCTTTGTTCCGTCCGTTGAAAAAAATATTCAGGCGCGGCTGGCTGGCCGGGCTGTTTACGGTTCTGCTGGCGGCGGCGTTTCCGACGGTGCTGAAAGCGGAGGCGCTGAGCGGGCTGTTTGCGGACGGCGCGGAAATATGGAGCAGCGCGGCGGAGGGGAGTTTTGCCGCTGGTGCGGAATTTTTGAGAGGCACGGCGGGAAGTTTGGTACAGGCGGCGGGCGGTGTCTGGCTGGCGCCGGCATGGGCGGAGCTGACGGCGGGGCTGGGGTGCATCTGGCTTGGAATTACGGTGCTGCCGCTGGCAGTGCTGACAGCGGCGGAGCTGCGGGGGCAGAGAGCTGCGGCATGGCTGCGGGTGCCGGTGCTGCGGCGGTTTAACGCTTTTTATACCGGCGTATACGCGGCGGGGCTGCTTTGGCTGACGGCCGGTTGTTTCGGCGGCGCGGCGGCGCTGGGGCTGACGGCCGGGCTGGTACTGCTGTTTGTGTTGTGGTATGCTTTTCCGCAGGCAGTGGCAGAAACAATTAAGCATACGCGTTCGGAAAAGAGAAGCTTGGAGCTGTTTAACCGGGTGCAGCGGCATTGGCTGTTTGCGGCGGCCGTGTGGTATCTGCTGGCGGCAGGCGGATTGGCGCTGGCCGGAGCGGGGGCGGGTACCGGAAAGGGCATCGGCGTGGCAGAGAAGGGCGAGACGGGCGTCGGTATGGCTGAGAACAGCGAGACGGACGTCGGTATGGCTGAGAACAGCGAGACGGACGTCGGTATGGCTGAGAAGGGCAGCGTGGCGGTGCCGGTACTGGTGAGCATTGAAGCGCCGTATTCGCCGCTGTCGGTATATAACCGTCTGGCGTTACGGGAGTTGCAGAAGGCGGGGCTGCGCGTGGTGCGGATTAATGCCGGGGAAATGAATGTTCCGGGGGCGGCCTGGCCGTGGTTTGCCGCATACGGGAAGTTTTATGCGCCGCTCACAGTCCTGTTTACAGACCGGCATAAGAACGGCATGGTGCTGCCGGAGCGGCTGGACCGGGTGGATTTTGACAAGGCGCTGGCCGGCTGGCGGGAATGAAAAAAAGCGGAAGCCGGGACAGCCCGGGAGGTACCCGGGGCCGGAGATGACGGTGCACAGGCACCCGGGGCCGGAGATGGAGATGACGGTGCACAGGCAACTGGCGGCGAGAAAACAATTTTAACGAAAGGACGACGACTATGGGAACAGAACTGAATACAAACGTACCGGCGGGGATGCGGCTGACGGTGGCGATTATCGGCAACCGCAACGCGGGAAAGTCGACGCTTTTGAACCGCATCGTCGGGCAGGAGGTGTCGATTGTTTCCGACGAACCGGGGACGACGACCGACGCGGTGGCGAAAGCGTATGAGCTGATACCGGTCGGGCCGGTCAGCTTTTATGACACGGCGGGTCTGGACGACGAAGGCGAGCTCGGGCGGCAGCGCGTGCAGGCGGCAAAGAAAATCCTGCGCCGCGCGGATATGGTACTGTTGGTTATCGGCAGGGACGGCCTTACGAAAGAAAACGAAACACAGCTTTCCAAACTGGCGGAGAAGCGCATTCCGTTTATTCCGGTTTTTAATTTCTGCGACGAGCGGCAGCTTGGCAAATTTGACCGGGCGGTGATGCAGCTTTATGACGGGGTGGCAGTTTCGGCAAAGACCGGCGAGGGCATCGACGCGTTGAAACGGCGTATGGCCGAGGTGCTGGAACCGCTGGCGTACGAGCCGCCGCTGGCAGCGGACCTGATTAAGCCGAAAGACCTGGTGATGCTGGTGGTGCCGATTGACCTGGCGGCGCCGAAAGGGCGGCTGATACTGCCGCAGGTGCAGGTTTTGCGCGAAGTGCTGGATGCCGGAGCGATGGCGCTGACGGTTAAGGAAAGCGAAGTTACGGATATGCTGCGGGGGCTGGCGGCAAAACCGGCGCTGGTCATTACTGACAGCCAGGCGGTCAGGGAAGTGGCGGCGGCGGTGCCGGAAGACATCAGGCTGACGACGTTTTCGACCCTGTTTGCGCGCTATAAAGGCGATTTCGCGGCGCAGCTGGCAGGCGCGGCAGCGATTGACACGCTCAAAGACGGCGACAGGGTGCTGATTGCGGAAGGGTGTTCGCACCATGTTACCTGCGACGATATCGGGCGGGTCAAAATTCCGAACTGGATGAAGAAATATACCGGCAGGGAACTGAAGTTCGAGTGGACGCAGGGTGCGGATTTTCCCGATAATCTGGAAGATTACGCGCTGGTGGTGCACTGCGGCGGCTGTATGCTGAACCGCGCGGAAGTGCGGCGGCGAATTAACGAATGCGCACGGCAGGGCGTTAAGGTTACCAACTACGGCATCGTGATTTCCAAAATGCAGGGCGTGCTGGAACGCGTGGTTAAAGGGATTGCCGATGCCGGCGCCACGGGCAGTGTCAGCGACACGGGCAGTATCAGCGATACGGGCAGTATCAGCGATACGGGCAGTATCAGCGATACGGGCGAAGAGGGCGACTAGAGCAGCGCACGGGTATGGCGGCGCCACGGGCAGTGCTGCACAACGGGCGTGTGGGCGGCGACGGCTGCGGCGGGGGCGGCGGCTGGAGGACGCATGGCCGTGCTGTGTTGCTGGCATAAAAAAAGCGGTTGCTCCATAAAGGAACAGCCGCTTTTCGGTTTAAAGACGTTTCTTACGCACGCCGTCTGAAAGCTCTGACTATCTCTTTTACGCCGTCTATCTTTCTTTGTCTGACGTACATATATATAATCTTTCCTGCGCCGGGCAGCCTAAAGAGCCGGTTTAGGGGTTCGTCATAAAACGACCATCCGTGTCTGGCGTGTTCAAGAAAGATGTCCCCTGCATTGGGCAGCTGGAAAATCTGAAGCTGGATATCAAAGCAGAGAGGCTTTCCAAGCTTGACATATTCCAGAAAAATTTTTCCCGCGTCGGGCAAGTCAAAGATTCTGACTTGAGCGCCGTAGCAAAGTTCATGCCTGTGTCTGACATATTCAAGGAAGATTTTCCCTGCATCGGGCTGGTCGAATATTCTGACTTGGGCATCATAGCAGAGCCATCCGCCGCGTTTGACGGATTCCAGCATTATCTCGTCAGCGTAAGGCCGGTTGAGGATTTGGAGCTGGACTTTTTCCCGGAGACCGTCCGGGTTGTGTTTGACGAATTCAAGAAAAATCTCTTTTGCGTCAGGCAGCTTAAACAGCCGGGGGAGAAACTTTACGTCGGGCAGTATGCCGTTTTTGGCGTATTCCAGCATAATTTCCGCCGTGTCGGATTTGGACCAGAGGCGAAAGATGATGTACTCGACGCCGTAGCAGAGCAAGCCGCCGTGCCTGACATATTCGAGGAGGATTTTCTTTGCGCCGGGGCGCTTGAGTATCCGCCATTGCTCCATAGCTTCAAGCTCATGATTGCGTCTGACATATTCCAACATGTTTTCTGTTGCGTTTTCTTGAGAGAAGACGCCTAATGCTATTCTTTTCATAAAAATTTTAGATTAATTGTTCGACATAATTGTTTTCTTTATGGAAAAGGTATATCGCAAAGTTTTGCTAAATGCAAGCTTTTTTTGTCCTTTTTGTCTTTTTTGTGGCGGAGAGGTTGTGAGCGGTGCCAGCGGCACGGGTATGGCGGCGTGCGGCGGGAAGCGGTATTTGCCGCGCATAAAAAATGCCGGGGCGCAAGGGCGTTCCGGCATTGCCGCATCGGCGGCGGAAAGGCGGGGATTAAGCCCGGTCAAGGCTAGTCCCGGCTGTCCTTATATTCCGCGTAGCGTTTAACGAGCGTACGGATTTTGGCGGCGTCTTCCGGAACCATCGCGTAAAGCGGGATGGAAAACGGCGTGAACACGTTATGCCGGCACAGGTGCTGCATAAACGTCAGGCGGTATTCGGCGCCGGGAACGAGATGCAGGGCGATTATCGGGCGGCGGGTCAGCCAGCCGGTATATTTTTCTTCGGCCAGCGCGACGTCGCTCCATTTCAGGAAAGCGTTGTGGTCGATTTTTATCCCTTCGTTGGTTACGACGGCCAGCTTCTGCGGGAATATCAGCACGAAGACGACCGAGGCGAGAGCCGCGAGCGACAGCGCCATGACCACAGTCATAAAGACGACCAGCGCCCAGCTTGTGAACAGTCCGGCACAAAGCATACAGCGGGTCAGAACCCAAACCAGGCAGGCAATGGCGGCGTAAACCACCGTAAGCAGGATTATCTGGCGGCGTTCGTAGTAGAAGACTTCTTCTTCCGCGGAGTGGAGAATCTGTTTCAGTTTCTGTTTGATTTCGCGGGCGGCCTTTTTGGCGGCGGCAGTGGTGGCCTGCCTGATGCCGGCTGCGGCGGCTTTGGCGCCGACGGGCAGCTTTTTGACACGGGCAGACATTGTATCGGCGGGAGTTGTGGCGGCATCCGCAGCGGGGGCTGCATTTGCAGTTTTCGGGAATGCGCCGTTAAGCGCGGCGGCTTCCGCTTCCGCCCGGCGGGCAGCCTTTTTGGCCTTGGTCATCGCTTTTAGCGCCTTGCGCGCTTTTGCCGTTGCTTTGAGGGCTTTTCTGGCAGCTTTCTGCGCTTCGGTCTCGGCGGCTTTTTCCACGGTTTTCAGCGTTGCCTCCAACGTGCGTTCGACGATTTTTTTCGGCGCGGCTTTGGCTGCGGCGGGAAGCTTTTTGATTTTTTCGCGCACCGGGGCTCTGGACGCCGGGACGGGCGCGGCATTGCCGGCAGCCGGGGAAAGCGCGTCGGACGAGCCCTCGGGGGGCAGCTGGGCTGCTGCTAAAGTCTCGCTTTCGGCCGCGTTTTCCGCCGCCGAAAGCGAGGTTGCGGCGTGTGAGTGGGCTGCCGCCGGAATTGGGGCAGGGCGCGCGGGGGCTTTTTTCGGCGCTTTTTTCAACGCTGCTTTGGGTGCCTTGGGGGCAGCGGGTTTCTTTTTAACGGGTTTTACCATTTTTGTCATCCTTTCAAAAAACAGATTTGCCGTTATGATAGCACGGAGAGGGTTAATGCCGGGTTAACGCGCGGTTCGGACGGAGGCGCGGGTGGAGAAAGATGCAGTTGAGGATTTTAAACGGTCGTTTTAATTCATATACTTTAGGATAAGTCATTTGTCAATTTTTTCTTTAAAATATAAACAGTTAAAAAAAATTAACCAGGAAAGAAAACTGCTGAATTAAAACGACCGTTTAAAATCCTCAACAACTGTCTATTTTTTTTGGAAATTAGGCTTTTGATTTTCCTCAAAAAAACAGATGATGAAACCGCTGAAATTAAACGGTCGCTTAATATATGCAACTGGAACTTAAGGAAGGAAAATCGCATGAGCAGAAAGATTGGTTTGGCATTAATGGTTGTGGCTGGTTTGCCGGTATGTGCGGCGCGGGCGGCAGAGGTTAGCAGCGGTGCGGAGTTTGCCGCGGCGCTGGCGAGCGGAGACGAAAGTATTACTCTTAATCAAGATATCAGCATTACGGAAACTGACGGGATAGACAAGCTTGTCGGAACAGATGTCGTTATTGACGGCCAGGGCAATGCTATTTCCAATAATGGCAGCAAAAGCGTTTTTTATGTAAGAAAAGGGGAAAAGCTGACACTGAAAAATATCGGGAATGGCTATCGGGTTGCAGAAGAAAAGCCTGTTACGGGAAATTTTGTTGAATTTATCGATGTTGACGGCAGGACGAAATATGCGGTTGCGGACAAGAGTTTCAATGGTTTTGCCGGGAACGTGACAAGCGAGGAAGGGGGAGGCACAGTTTCTCTGGGGGGAATGCTTAACGAAGGAACGGCAGATGTCGTTAATACAGTTTTCTATAATGACAACGGTTCGCATGCGGTAATTTATAATTCGGGTGAGATGAGCATCAAAAGTACGGCTTTTATAGGTAATAAAAACGAAAACGGGAGTGCTCTTGATAATACCGGGTATATTTCTCAGATTGCCGATAGCGCTTTTATTAAAAATTCCGGCGGCTGGGCTGGTGGAGCGATTAATAACTACGGCGAAATTGACGGTATTGACGGTACTTTTATTGAAAACAGCGCTTCCGATAGGGGCGGTGCAATTTTTAATCAAGGACAGATAAAAGATATTGCGGGGAATTTTATCGGAAATACATCTTATTCCGGCGGGGCAATTAGAAATGACAAAACAATAGGGCAAATTTCCGCTTCTTTTATCAATAATGTTTCCGAGAGCGGCGGCGGGGCAATTTATAATAGCGGCAATCTCAGTAAAATCAGCAACAGCGAGTTCAAGAGTAATAGAGGAAAAAAAGGCGGTGCGATTTTTCTGGCAAGCAGAGCTGAACAGCTGGAGGTTGAGAATACCAATTTTGTTGGAAACAATGCTGAAGACGGCGGTGCAATTTCAAATATCAGCAATTATGGCGTTTCTGTTAAAAGCAGCAGATTTGAGAACAATTCGGCCAAATATGGCGGAGCGATATCTGACTGGGTTTCCGGATCTGAGATGAGCGTGGCGAACAGTGCTTTTATCGCCAATAAGGGGGCGTTAGGCGGGGCTATTGCCGTGTGGGAAACAGCAGCAAACAAAATACTTATTTCCGGTTCAGAGTTTGAACGCAATGAGAGTCAGATGGGCGGGGCTATTTTTAATCGTGGCGACGGCATGGTTGTTGAAAACAGTTCTTTTAAAGGCAATACGGTTTCTTCTGCCGGCGGAGCCATTTATTCTGAAGGCGATTTGACTGTTCGTGCGGACGGCGGTGTTTCTGTCTTTTCGGGAAATGTTGCAGCAGGCGAGAGCAACGCTGTATATATGGACAAAGGAAAAACATTGTCGCTGGAAACCCTTAACGGCGGCAATATCGTGTCTGACGACGGTTTCACGGGCAGCGAAGACGGCTGGAGGCTGCTTCTGTCCGGGGATGGCAGCGGGGAAATCACCTTAAACGGGGAGATTAAAAACGCAGAGATTGTCAGCGGTCTTTCCGACGCGCCGGTCAGCGTTACCAATATTGCCAGCGGAAACCTTATCGGCAATGGCAGCAACAGTCTGGAAATCAACAGCGGGCTGGTCAATATCTTATCGCTGGGGTTAGAGCGGCTGCAGTTGAAAAATCTGACTCTGAACGGAGGCAAGCTGGATATTTACAATGTGAATGTGGATTTGGAAAACGTGAAAATGGGCGAGATGAGCGCCGAAGATGTTTCGGGCGATTTGGCGCTGGTGGAGGTCAAGTCGCTGGACGTTTTGTCGGACGGCGAGGCGGAAACGACGCACGTTATGTTTGCCGATAACAATATTTTGGCGGGACAGGTGGCTTCGCAAATTGCCGAGAGCGCCGGTCCGGTTTACAATTATGACGTCGAATATCTGCCCGAGAACGGAGAATTTACGTTTACGCGGCGGGAACGGAAAGACAAATTCAATCCGGAAGTTTTGGAATCCGGCATGGCGGTTGTTGCGTCTATCGGCGTGCTGAACGATGAAATTTACAGCCGGGTGCTTGCAGATGCAGACCGGACGGCGTTTCGCAAGGGCGCGGCAGAGGCCGGAGGCGGCGCGTGGGTCAAGCCGTTTGCCTCGTCTGACGATTTGGAGTTTAAGAATTATCACGGCGCGGACGCGCGGTTTAACGGCGTGATAGCCGGTGCGGACAGCCGCGTCAAAACATACGACAACGGCGTGGCGGCGGTTTATTCGGCATACGGGGCATATGCAGACGGCGAGGCCGAGTTTGCCGCCGGAAAGATTGAACAGAATGTCTGGTATCTGGGAGCCGGGGCGAATTTCTATAAAGGCAGCGCCTTTTGGGGAATTACCGCGAATGCCGGATATGCCCGCAAAAAAGCCAATGATTTTGACAAGAACGGCAAGTTTGACGCCTGGCTCGGCGGTATCGGCGCCAAATTCGGATATAATTGCGTCTTGGGCAATGGGTGGACGGTGCAGCCGAACTTCTATGCCACATACACTTATGCCGATGCCGAAGATTATACGACCGGCAAAAATGCGGAAGTCGCGTTTGACGGACTGTCAATGTACGAGTTGGCGCCGGGGCTGAAGATTGAAAAGGCGTTTAATGACGAGCTGCAGGTTTATGCCAAAGGGCGGTATGTCTATACCGGAACCGGACTCCAGCACGTTACCGCGAACGGCGTTCACCTTCCGGATATGGAAATTGAGCCTTATGCCGAATACGGCCTGGGTTTTGAGAGCAGCAACGGCGACGCTTCGCTCTTTGCCGAGGTGATGCGCCGGGACGGCGGGCGTACAGGCTGGAACGGGCTTGCCGGGCTGAAAATCAATTTCTGACGTTGTGCAGGATTGTGTTTAACGCCGTGTTTCGGGAGGGCGGGCACGGCGTTTTTGCGGTCCGGAAACTGCCGACCGGGTTGGCGGGCACTTTTGATGTGGCGCTGGCGGGCGATATGGTGCGGGCGGCGGATATGGTGCGGGCGGTGGATATGGTGCGGGCGGCGGATATGGTGCGGGCGGGCGGTGCGGCTCGTTGGGGGCGGCAGCGGAAATGTGGGAAAAATGCGGTGAAAAGCTTGACAGGCGGCGGGCGGGGGCGTATATTCCGGGCATTAACGCGATGGCCGGCGGCGCGGGCGGCTGCGGCGGTGCATACGGAGCGAGGGCAACGGGGCACGGGCGGCGGCGCTGCAGTGGGCGAAACGTTCACGGGCGCTGGAGCCGGAGCGATGACATACTTGATTTTTAGGAGGCTACATTATGGCAGTATCTGATGCCGTGGCGGCGCTGCTCACCGAGTACAAGCGTTTTGCCGGAACCGAAATGAATGACCTGTTTGCCGCGGACGGCGAGCGGGCGCAAAAATATACCCTGACGCTCGGGGATCTGACCTACGACTATTCCAAAAACCGTTTTGACGCCGGCGTGCTGGAGGCGCTGTTTAATCTGGCGCGCGAGCATAATTTAAAAGACCGGATTGAGGATATGTTTACGGGCAAGAAAATCAACGTTACCGAAAACCGCGCGGTGCTGCATACGGCGCTGCGCAATTTTTCGGGCAGGCCGGTAACGGTTGACGGCGTTGACGTTATGCCGGAAATCCTGCGCGTGCAGGCGAAGATGAAAGAATTTTCGGACGCGGTGCGCAGCGGGGCGTTTAAGGGCGCAACGGGCAAAAAGCTCACCAACATCGTCAACATCGGCATCGGCGGGTCGGATCTGGGGCCGTATATGGTAACGGCGGCGCTCAAGAAATACTGGGCGAAAGACATCAACTGCTATTTTATCTCCAACATTGACGGCACGGCGTGTGCGGAAGTTTTGGGGCAGATTAACCCGGAGGAAACGCTGTTTATCGTCGCGTCCAAGACCTTTACGACGATTGAAACGCTGACCAACGCGCGCACCTGCCGCGACTGGCTGGTCAAAGCGCTGGGCGAGGCGGCGGTTGCCAACCACTTTGTCGCTCTTTCGACGAACGCCAAGGCGGTGGCGGAATTCGGCATTGACGTCAACAATATGTTTGAGTTCTGGGATTTCGTCGGCGGGCGTTACTCCCTGTGGTCGGCTATCGGGCTTTCCATTGCGATTGCGGTCGGATACGAGAATTTTCACGAGCTTTTACGCGGCGCCGAGGCGATGGACAACCATTTCCGTACCGCGCCGCTGGAGCAGAATATTCCGGTGATTATGGCGCTGCTGGGGATTTGGTACAATGACTATTACAATATCCACCGGTATGCGGTGATTCCGTATGACCAGTATTTGAAGTTCCTGCCGGCGTATCTGCAACAGCTCGACATGGAGAGCAACGGCAAGTCGGTGCGGCTCGACAACCGCAAAATTACCGATTACGCGACGGGGCCGGCGCTGTTCGGCGGGGCGGGAACCGACGTGCAGCATTCGTTCTTCCAGCTTCTGCACCAGGGAACCGAGCCGGTGCCGGTAGACTTTATCATTCCGGCGGTGTCGCACAACGAAATCGGCAAGCATCACGAAATTCTGCTTGCCAACGTTTTGGCGCAGGCGGAGGCGCTGATGAAAGGCAAGACGCCCGACGAGGCGGCGGCGGAACTGCGCGCCGCGGGCAAGGACGAAGCAGCGATTGAGAAACTCAAGCTCAACAAGAGCTTTGACGGCAACCGCCCGTCCAATATGTTCCTGCTGAAGAAGATTACGCCGTATGCGCTCGGCATGCTGATTGCGATGTATGAGCATAAGGTTTATACGCAGGGCGTGATTTGGGAGATTGATTCGTTTGATCAGTGGGGCGTCGAACTTGGCAAGCAGCTGGCGCTGAAGATTTTGCCGGAGCTTGAGGGCAGCGCGGCGCAAAACGACGGCGCGGGAGCGGCTCGGAACGGGACTGCGGCAGCCGGCCAATGCGGGGCAGCGTCTCAGTGCGCGGCGCCGAGACATGACGGGTCAACGAGCGCCCTGATTGAAAAGGTACGGGCCTTGCGGGCAGAAGCCGGAGCCGGTGCCGAAAAAGCGGCATAGAAACAGCGTACCGGATGACGGGAGCAGGCTATAAAAAAAATAGGAGCGTCTTGCGGGCGCTTCTGTTTTTTTGTGTTTTACAGCCGGGGCGTAATTTCTTGTCAAATGTCATGGTCTGCATTATCTGCATTATCTGCATTATTCAGAATTTTTAATTTGCTGATGCGGCATGCAGCGTATTTTTTGTCTGTTTGTCAATACTTTTTACGGTGTCTAAGGAGCAGGCTGAGGGGTGCGGGAGGTGATGAGGCGCGGCGGGTTGTGGACATCTCAAAAACATATTGCGGCGTTGGGGCGGGGCACGCTATACTGCCCTTAAGTTAAGCAGGCAGCCGGCGGAAGCGCCGGGCACGGGTGCGGTACGACCGGGGTACGGGCTGAGTACGGCCGGGTATGGGTGCGGTACGACCGGGTATGGGCCGGGTACGGCCGGGGCTGCCGAAGTTGTTGAAGAAAGGAACGCGTACTATGTCTATCCGGGTTTTGCCATCCAATTTAGTCAACCAGATTGCGGCGGGCGAGGTTATCGAACGCCCGGCGTCGGCGGTCAAGGAGCTGGTGGAGAACGCGCTGGACGCGGGGGCGACGCGGATTGAGGTAACGCTCAAGGCCGGGGGCAAGACGCTGATTGCGGTTGAGGACAACGGCAAAGGCATGGATGCGGAAGACCTGGCGCTGGCGGTGGAACGGCACGCGACGTCCAAGCTGCCGTCGGACGATTTGTTCAATGTGCAGTTTCTGGGGTTTCGCGGCGAGGCGCTGCCGTCGATTGCCTCGGTGGCGAAGATGAAAATCACGACGCGGCAGGAAAGCGCGGAAAATGGCTGGGAGCTGGAAATCAAAGGCGGGGCGAAGGGCGAGGTGCGGCCGTGTTCGCGCGCCAGGGGGACGCGGATTGAGGTGCGGGATTTGTTTTTTGCGACGCCGGCGCGGCTGAAGTTCCTGAAAGCGGACAGCGCCGAGGCGGGGGCGTGCGCGGACATTATCAGCCGCATTGCGCTGGCGAACCCCGAAGTGGCGTTTTACCTTTACGTTGACGAAAAGAAGAAGATTGCGCTGCCGGCGGCGAACGGGGATTTTTTTGACGCAAGGCTCCGGCGGGCGGCGGAAGTCATGGGGCGCGAGTTTTCGGAGAATGCGCTGGAGGTTAAAGGCGAGCGCGACGGGATGAAACTGTCGGGGCTCGTCAGCCTGCCGACGTATAACAAAGCCAATACGCTGTCGCAATATCTGTTTGTCAACAACCGCCCGGTCAGGGACAAGCTGCTTCTGGGCGCGCTGAAGGGGGCGTATGCGGGCGTGCTGGAGAATTCGCGCTATCCGGCGTGCGCGCTGTTTTTGGAGGTGGAGCCGATGTATGTTGACGTCAACGTGCATCCGGCGAAAGCGGAGGTGCGCTTTTTTGACCAGCAGGGCGTGCGGTCGCTGCTGGTGGGGGCGGTGCGGAGCGCGCTGCTGGCGGGGGACAAGAGGAGCGCGGATAAGGTTGATTTGGCGGCGCTGGCTTGTGAGAATGCAGGAGTAGGATATCCGCGGTCATTCGGGCAAACGGTGCAGACGGGGCAAGTCGATTTGGCGGCGCTGACCGATGATTTTGTACCGGGGCAGGAAGGGCTGGACGGCGCGGCGGTTCCGGGCGGCGGGCTGAACGGTGCCTGCGGAGGAACGGAGAGTTTTGCGGCAGATGTTGCGGCGGGCGGTGTGTTGCGGGAGCCGGAATATACGGATGCGGGCAGCGGCCGCGATTGTGGCAGGGACGCGGGCTTTGGCACGGACGCAGGCTTTGGTACAGGCCGCGGCGGTGTGAACGGCGGGTATTATGGCGCAGGTATGGGCACCGGGATTGACGCAGGGACGGCGTACGGGGCTGACCGGCGGTTTACGGCTTTTCAGGGGCGGCCGGGGAGCGCGGGCGGCGGACGCGGCAGCGGGGTTTTGCCGGAGCTGGAGCGCAAGTTTTCGGTGCGGGTGGAAGAGCCGGCAGCAGGCGCGGAAGACGAGGCGGGACCGCTGGGCGTGGCCAAGGCGCAGTTTCATGATACCTATATTTTGGCGCAGGCGGAAGATGCGCTGATTCTGGTTGACCAGCATGCGGCACACGAGCGGATTGTGCTGGAGCGGCTCAAGGCGGCGATGGCGGCAGGGGAGAGGCTGCCGTCGCAATTGCTGCTGCTGCCGGAGGTGGTGGATTTGTCGCTGACGCAGAAAGCGGCGCTCGCGGGTGAATTTGAGAGTTTGGCGAAACTCGGGCTGGTGCTTGAGGATTTCGGCGCCGGGGTAATGGTGCGGGAAGTACCGGCGCTGCTGAAGGACGCGGCAATCAAAAAAATGGTTGCGGATTTGGCCGACGAAATGGCGGAATGGGGCGCAACGACGGTGGTGGAAGACAAAATCAACCATATCGCGGCGACGATGGCGTGCCACGGGTCGGTGCGTGCGGGGCGACGGCTGAATATCGCCGAGATGAACCACCTGCTGCGCGAGATGGAGCGGACGCCGCATTCGGCGCAGTGCAACCACGGGCGGCCGACGTATGTGCGGCTGGAGGTGGCGGATCTGGAGCGGCTGTTCCACCGGTAGATGAAAGGCGGCGCTGCCGGTACGGTTATCGGCGGGTGTGCCGGGGCTGGCGGTGCGGCGAGGGCGCATTTTTTGTTTATAACCTGATATTTTGCGTGCATTTTGGCGGGACGGCCGGTAAAATCGCCTTAAATAAGTTTATTTTGAAAGCTTTGACGATGCTTACAGGCGAAGAGAACAGGGGCGCACGGAAGGTGCGGAAAATGATGACAGGTACAGAGCAGGCGGCCGGTATGGTACGAAAAATGATGGCAAGCGCGGTGCAGGCGGCCAGCGCAGCGCGGAAAACGGGGATGATTGCGCTGTTTGCGGCTGTGTTGTCGGCGGCGGGGTGTACCTATCCGTACGAGCGGACTTATCCGGTGCTGACGGAAGAAGAAGAACTTTCGGCGCTGCCGTGCCAGCGGGCGGACAGTGGTGGTTTTCTCGGCACGCGGCTGTGGTCGGACAAAGAAGCAACCGAAATTTGTACCCTGCGCGAACAGCCGGAAGTCGGGCTGAACGGGGTAAAAGTCTGTCCCAACAACCGCAAGTGTTCGGATGAAGCAATGCTGCCGTACCAGCCCTGCGCGCAGCCGATGCCGACCTATTACGGCGACATTTCCGCCACGCAGAGCGCAGAGGGAATTCTGCTGATTCATCCGGTAACGCGGACGCAGATTTTGTGTTATGACCTGCCGGGCGAAAGCGCCGTGCAGTGCGCGGAGAATTTCCGGGCGGCGGGGTATGTGCTGGTAACGGACATCCCGCAGGTTTCGGCGAATTATGATTTTCTGCGCAAAAATACCTACCCGACGCGGCGGTGGCGCGGCGGCGGCGAGGTGGTGCCGCGGTGGTAAGACGGAGCAAAGGCGGGATGATGACGGGGCGGAAACAGTGCCGCGGCGGCGGGCGTGTTATGGTACGGACGATGGTGGGCGTGTTATGGCGTTGGCAACGGGGCGGAAACAGTGCCGCGGCGGTGAGACGGAGAACGGGCGATGATTTGCAGCCTGAAGACAGTTGCGTTTGACGGGATTGAGGCGAAGCGCGTGGAGGTGCAGGTCAGCCTCGGCGCGGGGATGCCCGGGTTTGTCATCGTCGGGCTGCCGGACAAGGCCATCAACGAAAGCAAAGAGCGCGTGCGTGCGGTTCTGACGGTGCTGGGGGCGGAGTTTCCGCGCGAGCATATTACGGTGAACCTCAAGCCGGTGGATTTATTGAAAGAAGGCGCACATTTCGATTTGCCGATAGCGATGGGGCTGATGGGCGCGATGGGACTGGTTGACCCGGCGCGGCTCAAGGGCTATATCTTTATGGGGGCGCTGTCGCTGGACGGCAGCATTGAGCGTGTCAACGGGGTTTTGCCGGCGGCGGTGCGGGCGATTGCCGACAAATGCGGGCTGGTCTGCCCGGCGGCCAACGCGTCGGAAGCGGCGTGGAGCCGGTGTGCGCCGGTGCTGGCGGCAGGACATATTCTGGAGCTGATGAATTATTTTAACGGCAAGGCGGACGGCGGCGTGTTGCAGCGGCGGCGCGGCGGGACAGAGGAGAGAAAAACCGGACGTGAGGGAGCGGCGGAGAATGACGGCCGCGCGAGAGTGTCGGAGAACGGCGCACGGGGGCCGGAGCAGGCGGAGAACGGCGCACGGAACCGGGCGGCGGCCGGCCGGGAGACTGGCACGGGCGCGGCGGTTTACAATATTGACTATGCCGACGTCAAGGGGCAGGAGAGCGCGAAACGGGCGATGCTTATCGCTGCGGCGGGCGGACACAACCT
>ERZ779861.600-NODE-600-length-50284-cov-7.317347_pt1 | contig 50284 bp, 27 predicted proteins | sample MGYA00511558_ERZ779861 | MGnify/ENA primary metagenome ERZ779861 (study PRJEB29588, sample SAMEA2163432) | human gut metagenome | biome: human gut; feature: human-associated habitat; material: faeces | place: Denmark | collected 2008/2010 ...
TTTATTTATTTTTAGGGATTTGGAGACCCGTCCCCCAATCCCGATTTTTTCTACATAGTTAAAGTTCCATTAGGAGTATTTGTAATAATTAAAATATCTTCCTCTCTTCCATTCTCTGCATTAATATAAACAAGAAAATCCTTTCCATCCACATTGCCCTTAAACTCATAACACAAAATTTCAGTTTTAAACTCAGTTGGTATTATAGCAAGCCCTTCCGAAGAAATTTGCAAATTTTTATTCAAAGTTTTCTTAGCCTCTTTCTTACTAATTTTAATCTTTGATGTATCCCTTTGAGTATGATTATTCAAATATCCGGACGTTTCAATACCTAGAATTTCTCCATTATCTAACGCTACCTTTACCTTAATTAAATCTGAATATACCACAACATCATTTTGAACATAAGCATAATTTATAGTTACAATTCCATCCTGTTTTAAATAATAAGTTGCTTTCATATTAGATACACCACGTGAATCCAAAAACTCCTTACCTTTAGCATTTGCCTCTTCTTGAGATATTATCTCTGTATTAACTGTTCGGTTTGAATTCATATAAACAATGTGTCCACCTTTTTTTGAAATTGAAATGTTTATACTATCTTCTGAGTTTGTTTTTATTGAAAAGTTATATTCTGGAATTGTTGCATTTTCTGAAAATCCTAAGTTTTCTACACTTTTAACATTATCTTTTCCTATAAATTCAATTGCTTTTTGTTTTGCTGTTTCTTCATCTATATCATCACCTGTAAGTCCTCTTTTTTCACCATTTGTAACGTGCTCTGAAAATGCTCCGTCATAAATTAAGCCTGAATATTGATGAAAATTTTCTTCCATATTGTTAAATCCATCCATTGAACTTGTGCTGACTTGTTGGGCAAATGCATTTGCTCCTTTTTTTGAAAGTTCCCCCCATTTTATTCTTCCTGAATTTATATCTTCAGAAAGTTGATTCAAAGTGTTTTCTAATTCTAAACTATATGAATGTAAATCTTTTAAATTTTTTAAATCTTCATCTGTTAAACTTTCATTATAAATATTTTTTCTTGATAATGAATAACTGTAGTCACTAACCTGATTTAAAAATTTCTCTGTATTTTCTAATTCTTGGCTTTCAATTGGCAATTGAGACATATATGCTTGTGCTAAATTTGCTTCTCTCCATACATTTGTTAATGTTTCTGCTCCATGTTCTGGTGTACTTGATATTAATGATTTTGCTAAATATGTTTCTACATTTTGGACATAGTCTACGACCTCGTAAAATGCCATATTATAGGTGTTTTCTGATGCAGTTTTTGTTTCTTTATTGTTTTTTACAAGCATATACCCAAGAACTGCAATTATTGCTACAAATACTATTGTTACAAGAACGCTATATACTTTACTACCATTTATCCTTTTTTCTTTTTTCATAAAAATATCTTCCTTTCATATTATAAGTTTTAGGGATTGGGGGACGGGTCTTAAATCCCTAATTTTTTTATTTATTTTTTAGGGATCTGAAGACCCGTCCCCTAATCCCGATTTTTTTATTTATTTTTAGGGATTTGAAGACCCGTCCCCCAATCCCTATTTTTTATTTGCAAAATCTGTGTTTCCCGATTGTTTTTACCAACGGTCTTGACCAAATCCATTTGTTAGTTGCAGTATTAGGATTAAAATAATACACACATCCACTTGTTGGATCCCATCCATTAATTGCGTCTTGTGCTGCTTTATATACTGTTGATCCTTCACTTATGGCTGCATTGATCTGCCCGTCTGATACAGCGGTAAATGCTCCTGGTTGATATATTACCCCTGATATACTATTGGGGAATCTTGAGTCTTTTACTCTATTTAAAATGACTGCTCCAACTGCGACTTGTCCCTCATATGGTTCTCCTCTTGCTTCTCCGTTTATGGCTCTTGCCATTAGTTGTATGTCTGATGTGCTTGTTGACTTTGCTTTTGATACGTTATTTGTTGAACTTTTATCCACAATAAATATACAAATTGTGGATAACATTATTAAAATTGTTGCTATTATGAACTTTAAATATTTTTTCACATTATCACCCTTTTGTTTAATTTTTTCTTTTTCTTTTTATTTTCATTTTTATTTTTTACCATTTTTTTTTATTTATACAAATTTTTAAAAAACATTGCTATTTAAGCAACACATATGCTAAAATTAATATATCAAAATAAAGGAGCAAACTATGAAAAAGATATTAATATTCTATGCATCATATGGAGGCGGACACCTAAATGCCGCAAAATCAATAAAAGAATACTTTGATAACAATTATAAAAACTGTGAAACAGAACTAATAGACTGTATGAAATATGTAAATAAACCAATTGAAATAGTTACTACAGCCGCATATAGAGAAATGGCAAAAAAAATGCCATGGGCATGGGGTAAAATTTATGCAGATTCACAAAAAGGTCCATTAGCACACATTTCGTCAAAGTCAAATCAATTATTGGCAATTAAATTGTTAAAGTTGTTACGAGAAAGACAACCAGATTTAATAATTTCAACACATCCATTTGGAAGTCAAATGTGTGCATACTTAAAAAGGAAAGGTAAAATAACTGCACAAATTGCAACAATAATGACAGACTTTTCGCCACATGACCAATGGCTTGTTGGAAATGAGACAACAGATTTCTTCTTTGTTGCAAATGATAAAATGAAAGATTATCTTGTTTCAAAAAACATTCCTGATAGCAAAGTTTTTGTAACTGGTATCCCAATTTCTTCTAGATTTTTACGAACATATAATAGAGAGGAAATTTTAAAAGAGTTTGATTTAAAAGATAACACAAAAAATATTTTATTTTTTGGTGGTGGAGAATTTGGTCTTGGAAAAGCGAGGACAGTTGAAATTTTTAATAATTTGGTTAAGAATTTTAGTGATATTCAAGTTATTGCTATTGCCGGGAAAAATGAAAAAATGAAATCTGAATTTGAAAAAATTGTTGAGGAAAACAATAAACAAGATTGTGTAAGAGTTTTAGCATTCACAAACAAAGTTCCTGAACTAATGTCCATTTCTGATTTGGTTATTTCAAAACCTGGCGGATTGACTACTTCGGAAAGTTTGGCTTCAAATTTGCCCATGATAATTATTAATCCTATTCCTGGGCAAGAAGAAGAAAATGCGGAATTTTTGGAAAGTAAGGGTACTGGCATTTGGCTTAGAAAAGATGATTCTTCTCGTGAAGTTTTAAAAAGTGTTATTGATAATCCTGAAAAATTAAGTACAATGAAAAAAAATACTGAAATTTTGGCAAAGAAACATTCTACTGAAAATATTTGCAAAATTCTTTTAGAAAACTAAAAAGAGGAACAATGTTGAGAATCCATTTTAATCAAACTCAACAAAGCCCTCTTTTTTTCTTTTAAATAATAATTTTTCTACCTATTCTTATTTTTCTTCCATAGACTTTTTAGTTGCAATTATTGCAAGGTTATCGGCAAATGCAGTAAAAAACGCCGCAAGTACGGCTAATTCATCTGCACTTAAATTTTCTCCAACACTAATTGCAAGCGAACTTGCCAAACCAATTAAATTACAACTAGAAAAATCAGAAAAGCACATAAAATACACCTCTAAAATATTATATGTGCTTTATTTTTATATGTTAAATTTCTCTTCTACCCTCTAACGCTTTAGTCAAAGTAATTTCATCAGTATACTCTAAGTCTCCACCAACAGGAATACCATGAGCAATTCTAGTAACTTTAACACCTAAAGGCTTAATAAGTTTAGACAAATACATAGCAGTTGCTTCGCCTTCAACCCTCGGATTTGTAGCAAGTATAACTTCTTTAACACTTCCATCCATAAGTCTAGCAAGCAATTCTTTAATTTTAATATCATCAGGTCCAACTCCATTCATTGGTGAAATAGAACCGTGTAAAACATGATATACACCTTTAAATTCATGTGTTTTTTCCATAGCAATAATGTCCCTAACATCTTCTACAACACATATAGATGACTGGTCTCTTTTTGAACTTGCACATATTGGGCATGGGTCCGTATCCGAAATATTAAAACACTTACTACAATATTTTAAATTATGTTTTGCATCTTGTATCGATTTTATAAATTCATTTGCTTCCTCTTCAGAACAGTTTAATATATAAAAAGCAAGCCTAGCCGCAGTTTTATGTCCTATGCTAGGTAACTTTTCAAAGCTCTCTATTAATTTTTCTATTGATGGTGAATATAGTGACATCCTTAATTCTCCTTTTTTATTACAAAAAGAGCATGATTTTTTATGCAAAACATGCTCAATTCTTACAATTTTTATAATTTTATAATCTCATCATTTTTACATTAATCCTGGAATATTAAATTTTCCAAACTCTTGACTTTGAGCACTATCAACTTTTCTTAATGCTTCGTTTACACATGTTAAAATTAAATCCTCTAACATCTCAACATCATCTGGGTCAACAACATCAGGTTTAATTTTTATTTCTTTTATAACTTTTTCACCTGTAACTTTTACACTTATTGCTCCACCACCTGCTGTGCTATCAAATTCTTTGCTTGATAATTCCTCTTGTGATTTTTGCATTTCTTCTTGCATTTTTTTGGCTTGTTTCATTAAATTATTCATATTCATTCCGCCAAATCCTCCCATACCTCCTGGGAATCCTCCTCTTTTTGACATTATAAATTCCTCCTCTTTCTACATAATATTAAATGGAATATTAGACTCATTTGCTAATTTTTGAATATCATCCTCAGGCCTATATTCTTGAACCTGATTTTGCATATTTTCTACATACTTAATTTGCATATCCTTACCACAAGCCATAGAAATCAAACTAGACAATTCTCCAATATTTTCCTGTTTGTTCAAAACAGTTTTTCCAAAAGCAGTCATTCCTTTTGGAAAATTTATAGCAACAGTTGTATCATTTAACTGCTCTGCACTTGTGTTCATCAAATTTGTATATAAAACAATTTTTCCATTTTGTTTTAAATCATTTACAATTTTAGGCCAACTTTTACTTAAATCATTTGAATATTTTTTTGTTGTTGTACTTGCTCTAACGTTTGTAGACTTACTATTACCAATATTGTTTGGCATTGTCCTTGTATTCATTCTAGCATTTGCGCCCATACTCATTTTAGGACCAACTCCATTATTAACAACTGCATTAGTGCCAATGTTAGAACCATTATAGTTTGCTGGTCCAACATTATAATTGATATTGTTATTTTGTGTAACATTCATTTTTCCTGATTTTAAGTAATTTTCTATTTTTTCAAGTCTTTCTTCAACATCTCCACCAGTACCAATTTCTTTACTACATAATTTTATGATACCTGCTTGGAATACTATTGTTTTTTGTGTTGACCATTTCATATCATTTTCTAAATTTGACAATTCATAAATCAAATTTACTAATTTTTCTTTTGTGACTTTATCTGCTAAAGTTTTGATGTTAGAAATTTCTTCTTCATTATATAAATCGGCTTTTCCAGAAGATTTGTATATTAAAACATCTTTTACATATTTAATAATTTCCCATAAAAAATTATTTAAATCTTTGCCTTGATTTAGTATTTCGTCCATACTTGATAAAGCCTTATCAATATCATATTCGGCAATAGCTTCAACTATGCTATGAACATATGTTATTTTAGGAATTCCAACTAAATCTTTTATTTTATCTTCGTCAATTTTGTTTTCTCCGTCTTGCACACATCTTTCTAAAATTGATAAAGCATCTCTCATTGCGCCTTCTGCAAGAACTGCAATTATTTTTAATGCTCCTTCAGAAATTTCTATATTGCTTTCCTTGCAAACAATTTCTAGCCTTTTTATAATATCTTCATTTGAAATTCTTTTAAAATCAAACCTTTGACATCTTGAAAGTATTGTTGCTGGCAATTTTTGAGGTTCTGTTGTTGCTAAAATAAATTTTACGTGTTCAGGTGGTTCTTCTAATGTTTTTAACAGTGCATTAAATGCCCCTGGTGAAAGCATATGAACCTCATCTATTATATATACTCTATATTTTGCTTTTGTAGGTAAAAAATTGACCTCTTCTCGTATGCTTCTGATGTCTTCTACACTATTGTTTGATGCAGCATCCATTTCTACTATGTCTGTAAGTGAACCGTTTAATGCTCCTTTACAGATTTCGCATTCGTTACATGGTTCACCGTCTTTTGGGTTTAAACAGTTTATTGCTCTTGCTAAAATTTTTGCAGATGATGTTTTTCCTGTTCCTCTTCCTCCATTAAATAGGTATGCGTGTCCCACTCTGTCTGCCATGATTTGGTTTCTTAGTGTTTTTGTAATGTGTTCTTGCCCTACGAGTTCTGAAAATGTTATTGGTCTGAATTTTCTATAAAGAGCTGTGTACCCCATATTCTCACATCCTTTATAATATACAAAGTATTTTTATGAGAGGTTTTTGTACCTCTTATAATGTAAAAATTTAATCCCTCTATAGAGAACACTCCACATAAAGATTTGCTACTTATTGCTGCTTCCTTCCGGACCTGACAAGATTCGTAGGTCTCTATTGGATTGCTCTCTATACAGAGATTAAATTTTCTACCTAACGTATTATATAATGAGTTACAAAAAATATCAAGTACTTTTTAAATAGTTTTTTTAATAAATTTTTGCTATTTGCAATTTATAAATTTATATATATGAAATTAATCATTTATTTATTTTGAAGTAATTCGGGGGGACCGTTCAAAAATTCTCAAAAGTTGTTAAACTTTTGTTAGAATTTTTTGAATGGGGCAACAAAAAAATAAATAAATCATTAATTTCATATTAAATGACTTATAAACAATGAATAATAAAATTTTATTAAGAACTTATTTACATTCTTTTAAAAACAATATTTTCAGAATCAGTATTTTCTTTACTTTGAATACCATCATCAACAACATTACCAATTGGTAATTCCAAATTAACATTTGCTTTATAGCTCTTATTAGAATCCAAATTAATATTAATATCAAATGAAACATTAAACTTCAAATCATCATTATTAATAGCCAATTTTTTAAGCAATTCATTATGATTTATCTCTCCATCTTCATTTGAAGTATAATTGCCCAAATCCTCGATTACATATCTAAAAACCACAAGTCCTCCCTGGTTTGCAATTTTCATATTTTTTATACTTGAGTCCATATCGCCTTTATATTCTATGCTTTCTACTTCATTTTCTGCACTATTTTTAAATATTACAGTATCTAAATTTGAATCCGGTTTTAGTAATTTTAATTTTCCTACTTTTGGTGATTGTGTAATATTAAAATTATTTAATATTACACTTGAGATTGTTTCTGTATATTTATATTCTTCGTTTTTCTTGATGTATACGTATATATCATTGTTTTGATTTACTTTTAAATTCCATTTGTTTTCTGTGTCTTCTACGTCTGTTCCGTCTACATTACTTATTACTGACATTTTTGATATGTTGAATGGTGGTTTGCTTTCTCCTTCTACATTGTATTTTAGGGCTGTTACACCTGCTACAAATATTATTGCTACTACTATTAGTGCTACCATACTTATATGGAATTGTTTTGTGTTTGTTATTTGTTTTATTTTTTCTTTCAAAATTTCCTCCTAAAAATTCGTAAAAACATTTAAACATTTTCATCTAACCATTGTCTAGATATCGTTCTTTTTTAATAAAAAGTGGTGTGCCTAGAGGGACTCGAACCCCCATCGGTCGCTTAGGAGGCGACTGCTCTATCCTGCTGAGCTATAAGCACGTTTATAAAACCATATATACTATAACAGATTTTTTCAAAAATATCAAGTGAACATAAATAGAAAATCGGGATTCAGAGTCCTGTCCCCGAAATCCCGATTTTTATTTTATTATAGAACTAATTTTTTTATTAAAACTATTCCGCATACAATTATTCCTAAACATGTAATTCCTAAAATATAGTAAATTATAGTATTATCACCTGTTGAAGGAACAACTACAACTTCTGCAGAATTGCTATCACCATTGTCATCTAACTCGTGAAACTTTTCAATTGCAGTATCACTTGAAACTTGTAAATTACCTGGTGTCATATTAACCCATTTACCATTTACAATTCCACCATAGAATCTACCAACTGAATTTGATACTTTAACAGTCTCTGCATAGTTTTTAATATCTACATCTTCTGATGATGCCATAACTTTGCTAACCTCAACTGGTTCTGTTGCCATTGTTTCTCCTATAGGTATTGTCTTGTTACAATCGCTTAATAGAATATTTTTTCTAGCTCTAACATCCTTATAAGCCGCTTCTGTTGTTAAATCTTTGATTTGTTGGTCTGTTGACAAGTACCATCCACCACTTGATTTTGCAACATTTGTGTATGTTGTTGGAACCTTTTGGTCTATATAATCAACTATTGTATTAACTGATAATTCAACTGGATTATCCTTTTTAGTTCCAAATCTATAGTATGCAACATTGTTGTAATCCTTTTCAGAATTGTTTGTTACATAAATAGTATATTTTATTTCCAAAGTTGCACCTTGAATAATTTCGTTGTCTGCTTCTATCTTTAACATTCCACCTTTTGGATATGTTACGTAATTCATTGCTTTTAACTCTTTCTCATCTGATGGGTTACCTTCTGCAACTACATCTCCTCCAGATAATGTTAGTTTAACATATGTTACCTTTTTATCTAGGTTCAAACTTTGTCTTGGTCTTATTACAATACCAAAATTCAAGTTTTTATATAGTGATGTACGATTTTCATTCATATTTGTAACTTCATTATTATAGTTCTCAATTGCCATATTCATATTCAATGTTCTTGCAGTCATTTCTTGTTGTCCTCCACCCTTATCATAATCAACTTTATTACTTGCCTTTATTGTTGAATATGCATTATTGATGCTCTTTCTTGTTGCATAATCATCTACCGCTATTGAATATGTTTCAATGTTAGTGTCTTGATACCATCTATCATTATTATTTACACTACCTAAATCGTCCGCTTCTGTATCACCATATGCGTCTCTAAGTGTTTTAGCTTTTGTATCTGAACTTATAATTGTTGATTTATAATCTTGTGTTGAAACATTTGCCACTTTATTAGTTCCTTTATAAACCACACTTCCATTTGAGTATGTATATTTAATATAATACTTACCTGGAACAACACCTACAAATTCGTAATATCCATTATTACCTGTTTCTTCTACTATTGCAGGTTTTGCATTAAAGTTCAATTTTGAAACTGCTTCTGGATAAATATATGCCTCTTTTCCAGTTGTCTGTTCTATTAATTCAACTTTAACTTTTCCAACAGTATTCTCACCATTATCAAATTTTCCGTTGCCTTTTCTTTCTTGATTTATTAATAAACCATCTGAGGTTTTATCCTCAAATACATAACCTGAAATTGTCTTTGGCTCTTTTATTGTAATTTTCAATTCTGGTGCAGAATCTGTATCATCCTCATATGTATTAACATCTCCCAGTTTAATATTGTCTGGTGCAGAGTTTTTGTCAATTGCTGCATAATATTTGCCATCACTTGTGTAATTTGAGTATGATGTTATTTCTGTTACACCTTGACCTATTGCATCAATTCTTGAACCAAGTCCGAATTCCTTGATAATATCATCTTTAATTTGTAATGTTAAGTATACTGTTAATGAGCTTCCTGGTTCTATTTTAACATTACTTAATCCTGTTGTTCTAATTTGTTTATATTTATTTACAGGAGAAGTTGCATTTAAAACATCAGATTTTTCATTCCATGTAATGTCATGTTTATTTCCATTTTTGTCAATGTAATATGATGAACTATATGTTAATGTATCATTATAATAACGTGTAATCTCATTTGCTGACATATATACAGATGAACTGTTTTTGATTTCTATTTTATAATTTAAATACATTTTTAATTTATCTTTATCCTTAATTTTTCCATCTCCGTTTTTGTCACCTTCTGATGCTGATGCATATGCATAGTTTTTGTAAATACTTGTTTCGTAGTTTCTTGGATATTGTTCACTTTCATTTGCTTTTTGCTCATCTGTTTTATTCCATTTTTGTAATTCTGAGAATATATCTATTCCTTGCTTTGCTGTTCTCTTGTTGTATGTATATGTGTGATTATATCCATTAAATGTTAGACCAATATCTTTTAAGTCTGTTGCAATTTTCATGTCAGATTGTTGTCTTTTGTAAATACCTAAATTGATATTTTCTAATTTTACAACTCCTGCAGACCATGTTGCTAATGAGTGATTTGCTGCACTTGTTGTTGCTTTTATTGATGCTCCTGTTGAGCCGTTTTGTGCTTTTACTGAGTTTGCTGCACTTTCTACTGTGTATCCTGTGTTGCCTACTAATTCTGTTGCGTATTTTCCGTTTGTGTATGTTAGGTTATTCATTACTGTTCCTGTTGCATTTCTTGAGTATCCTGTTGTTGTTGTTGTTCCTTTTGCATTTCCTCCTGTTATGCTTGCATATTGATTGTTGAAGTTGTCTCTTGTTGTGTCTCCTTCTATTGCTTTTGATCCATTGTCTTGGTTATGATATGCTACACTTTGATATTTTAGTCCGTTGTATTCGAATTCGATGTAGTAACCTGATAATTGGTCAATTTTTACTTTTTTAAATTCGTATTTTCCATCATTACCAGTTTTTGTAGTTTGAAGCGTTCCCTCTTCTTGTACCGTTATAACACTAGGTGCAACACCTTTTACTAATAACATTAAATCTCTTGTATCTACTACTCCATCACCATTTATATCTGCAGCATGTTTAACATTTTCTCCAGTTATTATTTGACTTCCTGAGACATGATTTAATTCTATATTTATATCACTCAAATCAACTACTCCATCAGAATTCAAATCACCTTTTCCATATCCTAATGATATAACGTCTCCGTCTTCCAATATTCTTAGCAATAAAATTAAATCTTGTATATTGGCTCTTCCATCATTATTTATGTCTCCTCTATTAATTGCATCTACACTTAATGTTTCGTCTCTTCCTGAAACATAATATAATAATTGCATTAAATCTGTAGAATCAACTTTTCCATCATTGTTTACATCGCCTTTTCCATTAGGATGAACCATCTCTCTTATTGTACTCTTTAACCTTACTGTAATTCCTGGTATTAATGGTTCACCATTATCATATAAATCATTTCTCGAATCTTCTTTACATTCTGTTGATGGTTTATCTTCCCAAACATAACCTGATATCTGAATATATTTTTGTTTGTTATATACATCCAAATATACATTTTTTCCATTTTGAAGTTTTTCTACAATATCTGCACTTGGTTTTAATTCATAATATTCTTTTAGATTATCTGGTAATTCATATTCTTCTACATTGTATATTATTTCACTTTGTCCCTCGTAAACTGGCAAATTACTAATTGAAAATTGTGCATTGTCATCTGTTGTAAATGTTTTTGCATTTGATATTCCACTCTCTTCAACACTGAAGTCACTATAACTATATTTCGTTGGTGAAGTATCTTTTAAATAATATTTTTTGCCATTTTTATTTACAAACAATTTAAATTTGATGCCTTTTAATTTTTCTCCTCCTATTGATGTATTTTCTGTATCTTTGTCTTTTTTTGTTACCGTTAGGTCTCCATATTGTTTATTTTTAAATGCTGCTGTTGAATTTCCTCCACCTGTTACGCTTACTGTTTGTGATTTATTATCTTGTAAATCTAATTTGTAATCTGTTGGTGTACCAACTTCTGTTACAGTATAACTTCCCATTGGTAAATCACTTATTGTAATAGTTCCTCCATCTTTTATTGTAACTGTTTGGTTATAACTATTTGGACCAGTTATCTGGAATTGTGCTCCATTTAAATCATAACCTGTATCTGTATCACTCTTTTTAATGGTTAATTTACCAATTAAAGATTTTTCTATTCCTATATCAACAATGGCAGAATCCGTACTTCCTATAACACGACTTCCACTTCCAGAACGAGGACGATGCAATATTTGAGGGTCTTTTCCTGCATGTGCACCAGTTGTCCACTCTTCTTCATAAGAATATGAATAATATTCTGTTTTAGTAGTTGAAACTTCATTTTTTATAGAAATTTTATTTATACTCGTAATTCCTTCATTTATTGGAATTTTAATATAAAAATCAGTATTATTTGCAATTGTAGCCTCTTCTCCCTCTTTATTTTTACAAATTTTTATATTATTAAAATTACTTGAAGCACTGCCTTTTCCTTCAACAGAATATGAATTTATACTACCATTAAAAGTCACCCTGTATGGTCCTATAATATAATATGATGAGTCAACACCAGCATATGAACCTTTTGTCACACTTGGTGTAACTTCTGATATTGTTGCCTTTGTTGCCACACCACTATAACTCGTTGGCGTTTCTGCATAGTATTTATCATTATTATTATTAGAATATGTCCATGCCTTTGAATTATCTGTTTCTCCCTGATTTATAAAGGCCATATCCTTGCCATCTGTACAATATAAAACATCTTTAACAGGAGTAGAACCATGTGTTAAATAACCATGTGCCCATCCCGTTACCTTTTTACCATATTTATTCGTAAACTCAAAGCAATTATTATCTGATGCCGTATCTCCAAACTGCGTTTGAAGTGATGAAGACCAGCAAAGCGCTGCTTTGGTAACGTTTTCAAATACAGCAATTGTTGCAATAAACATAATTATACATACCATTACGATTTTTTTAATATTGCTAAATTTAATTTGTTTTTTTCTAAACAAATATATTATAAATCCCAAAATAATTAAAACTATTACAAAAATCATTCCATATAATATTGCTCCTGTTTTTACAGAAATTACTATTTGAGCTTCAGAATAATTATTTTCCTCTTTATTTTCTAGTGTCCCTTTAGTATCATTTAAATTTTGATTGCTTGATATTTTTAAAATTTTAGCACTATTTGTAAAAGTACCCATTGTATTTTTATCCAATTTTTTTGTTAAATATAAGTCTACACTTAGGCTTTCTCCTACTTTTAATTTTTTTTCACCCAAAGCATAATATTTAATATTATTATTTCCATCTATACTCCAATCCGGATTTAATTTTGCGTCAAAATCTAGTCCGTCTGGTTTATTATCAACAATTGTATTTACATATGCTTCTGCAGTTCCTTCATTTTTTATTTCAATTTTATATTTTATTGTAACAATCGTTCCATCAATCTTCTTAGCAGGAATTTCCACTTTTGCTAATTTAGATTCACCATATTCATATTCTTGTAAATAATCTTTATTCTGTACTTTAACATTTGTTATAGATTTATTTAATTTAATATCTATTTTTTCATTCTCAACTAGTCCCATATTTATATTTTTCACATTAGAATTTTCAATATCAATATTATTCGTTACAGCAACTGTTTTTTCAGTACCATCAATATTAACACTTTTATTTATTACATCCGAATTTATTTCTTCACTTCCACTACTAATTTTGTATGATGTTAATTTATATAAATTTGTATCATATTCAAATAATACTATATATTTGCCTTTAGTTATACCCATGAATTCATAATTTCCACTATTATCTGTGGTTTTTATTTGCTTTTCATCATTAACCATTACTATTGAATTTGTTTCCATATTAAACAATTTAACAGTAATTCCTGGTAATTTTTTTTCGTTTGTATCCATTAAACCATTTTTATTTTCATCAATCCATACAATTCCTGATATTGTATATTTTGAATTATCTGAATTATCCGGTCCATCAGGATTTGGATTATCAGGGTCTGGATTATCTGGATCTGGATTATCAGGGTCTGGATTATCTGGATCTGGATTATCTGGATCTGGATTTGGCTTATCCGGATCATCATTTCCATATGCCAAAACTATATTTTTTATAGAATTTGATACTTTTACAAATTTTCCATTATAATTATAGTTTAGTGTAGCATAATTTTCAACCTCGTCATTTTCAAAAATCATTCTTGGTGTTGCTTTAATTTTTATTTTAATATCCTTACCATTTGGTATTAACAATTTCAAGTTGCACACAACGCCTTTATCCCAATTATCACTCAAATATCCCAATTTTTCTTCAAATTCCTTTTTGTTTGCTTGCAGTATCTCAGAATTTGAATCAATAACATAATTTTCATATTTTACTGATACTGTTTGCATATTCTCATCTAAATAATCATTAAATTCAATATTTATATCCCTCGGAATTTTTGATTCATTTTTTATAGTGAATGTGTATTCTACTTCTTCTCCATATTTTATTTTTTCTCCTTCTTTATCAGAAGATTGTGTTATTGTAAATATTGGCATTTTTATATTTTGAATATTAGGATTTGCATAATATACATTATTATTATATTCAACATTTACCTTAGCATTTACTATATTTTCACTATCTTGCGTTGTAACTGCTTTTACGTAAATATCTATTATATACGTATTTTCTGGTGTTTCCTGTTGTTCTGTTTCCTGTATACTATTATTATTTTTTTTGTTTATTTTATCAATTGTATAACTAAAAATATTACCATCAACAGATACACCTTTATTTTCACTATCTACAGTATTTGATAAAACAAATTTTCCATTTAAATTCAAATTAACCTTTAGATTTTCTATATCTTGCTCTGTATTATTTGTTACACTAATTTGATATAACCAAACATTGTTATCTCTTGTAGTTTCCCATGCACTTACTCGAGTAATAATTTCAGATTTTTTTACTATATTTTCTTTTTCAAAATATACCTTATCTTCTTTTCCATTATTTAACTTTATAGATGATCTTATTTCTTTTATATTGGTTGTATCTGTTAAATTATTTACTTTTACATAAAAATATATTTCTATTTTTCCATCTTTTTTTATAGAAATAGACTTTGAAAATTCTTTGATTTTTTCGTCTTCATTCAATTTACATTCATCATATTGTTGCTTTAATTTGTCTTCCTCTGTCAAATCTTTTGTTTCCACTGTAACATAAGTAGTCCCCTCTGGCACACTAGCAACAACATTCAAGCCATTAACATCCTCACCAGTATTATTTCTAACCTTAGCAACATACTTAATATACTCATTCTCATGAACAGAATCACCATCAGCAAGTTCCTTATCTCCAAGGAAAGCCTTATACTCAACAGAAATCTTATCCAAATCAATAGGCTTAGCCTCAACTACAGTATTATTCGCTGTAGCCAACGTAGACTGTGCAGAAACCGCTGCAAAATTTGTAGCCACACCATTTGCACTTGCACCATTATTAGAATTTTGTTCATTAGCACTAGCATTATTATTAATAATTGAAGTTGCATTTACAGGAATATCTAAATTACCTGTTTCAGGAGACTTTACATTTCTATAATTTGCAAAAGAAACAGCAATATTTTCCTGAGATGAAACAATATCCTTTTTCAAAATAATACTTGCTGGAATCACAATATTTGCTCCATTTACAACTTCATTTTGAACATATGAAGTTTGAGTTCCATTAACTTTAACTCTAATAACTTTAGAACCATTATCATCTACAACTTGTACACTGCCTAGTTGTAATCCGCTGTCATACAAGATAGAAGATTCTCCTAGCACAACTTTCTCAACTTCATTTGGCAATTTAATATCTATAACCGGATTTTTAAATAAATTATATTCCGGTCCGCTAGTTACCAAAGTTGCAGTAAAAGTAACATCATTTTGAACATTATTAGTCCAATTTGTATTATTTGCAGTAACTTTAACATCAGTCTTTGCTTCCTTTATTTCTGCTACACTTGTACCAACATAATTGTAAATTTCTACTTGTTTTGTATTCTCAACTTCTTTTTCTTCCTTAGTTTCCTCATCAATAACTTTTGTTTTTTCTGTTACATTGTTAACACAAGAAACAGTATTTCTTGTTTCAACTTTTGTAACATTTGCATCTTTCATTGTGTCTTTAATTTCTTTAGTATTTAAAATATTTATATCACCTAATTTTAAAGGTTTGCTAAATTTAAAATTAAGTTCTGTTTTTTCTCCATCATATCCAATTTGAATATTTCCATTTTCATCTGCTTCTGTATCTTTGTTGATTGTTGCTAAAATATTTCCATCTTTATCAATGATTTGGAAATATCCATCTTGTCCTAATTTATCAAGTATTTCATTTTTGTTTACTTTTGTATTTTTATAAATTATCTCTTGTGTTTCATTTTCTTTATCTTTGTTATTTACAAGTAAATTTTTTGAATTTACTGTAATTTCATCTGCAATTTCTTTAAAACTTGTTTGAATTTTTACATTCTCTGTATATTGTGTTCTATATGTAGAATTATTTTGAATATTTGCATTAATATACCCATTGTAAATGTCACTTGTTGTTATGTCTGCAGAAACTAAACCAGATACATTTTCTGCTACTTCGAAGTTTTGTGAAATTTCTTGATTTTTTCTAATGTCTCTGTCATCTTTTAGTTTTAATTCAACATTTCCTTTAAACTCTAATGACCTTTTTTCGTTTTTGTCATTGTAGCAATTTGCATCATAGTAAAAGTCTAATTGATATTCGTCTCTTGCACCAACAACATTTTCGGTATAGATGTTTCCTTTGTCATCTGCTTTGTTTTCTGTGATTATTTGCAACTGTCCATTTTCTTTGTTATAAGCATAATTTACATCTTTTCCACTTCCGTCTCCATTTGTTGCTTTTGTTGATTTTGTCACAACTTCTACACTTTCTGGATATTTGTCATTTATTTTAGGAGTGTTTATAATTACATTTGATGTGTCTATAGGCACATATTCTTGCCCTTCTTGATATTCAATTCCTGTTTTTAAGTATGTTTGTACAAGGGTTCCTTGCTTGTCTCCCATTTTATAATTTACATACTTTTCCATATTCAATTCGTATACTGCATTTATTTTTGTTTCGTCTATTATTTTTTGTACTGCGTCTACTGCTACTGATATTACTAGCATTAGTGAACTGTTTACCATCATTAACATTATGACTAGAATTGAAATTATTTTTGTAATTAGATTTGTTATTTGATTTTTCATAAATCTCATTCCCTCCTAAGTTTTTTAGTTTTTCGACATTTTACCTTATTATAATTGTAAATAATTTTTTTTGGTTATTCAATAGGTGTTTTTTTGCTTTGAGTTTATATTACAAAAATGTGCTTCTTCCTTACTAGGGAAGGTTATTTTCAAGGTTTTCGTTTTCTTATTTTAAGTTTATATTACATTTTTGTTACATTGCTTCCAAAAAATCTATCTTAAAATAAAAGCACGTTCACAAAAAAATGTACATATATATATGATTAAAAAAGTTTTATCATGAGCATTTTTAGTTACAATTCACAGCTTATAAAATTATTGGTTGTGAATTGTAACCATTTTTATACTTTTTTATTAAATTTTACTAAAAACCAGTTGTTTTTTAATATAAAAGATGTTACAATATTTTTTGTCAAAGAAAGGAAGAAAATGAATAAACAGATAGGACTAGTAAATAAAAAAATTATTAAATTATTAGGATTAGACTATGCAAAAGAAGAACCTATTTTTATTGGAGATGCAAATATAAAACACATGCAAGAAGAACCCCCATTAGACTTCGAAAAATATGGTAAAGATATAGAAAATATAATAAGTAACCCAACATACTTAGCAAGAAATGAAAAGAAAAAATCAATAGAATTTATAAAGAAAGTTTCTGAGGACGGAACTGGTAGCCGTAGCCCATCAAAAGATGTAGGAGATGTGGGAGTACCACCCCACCTAAACTTTCTTTGACAAAAAAAGAAAGGTTATTAAAACCTTTCTTTTTTTAAATTTTATTTATCTAAAACTTTCTTTTTAATAAGAACCACACCCGCTGCCAATACTACCAAGCAACCAATACCAGTAATAATATAAACTACAATCTCGTTTTTATTTTCACCAGTAGGCGGTGTAAGAACAACCTCTGCTCTTCTAGGATTATGACCTTGGTTATCATCAGTCTCTGTAGTACCTTCTGGATTTTTAGGATTAAAGTTACCCGGTGTAATATTCCTCCATTTTGTCTTATTACCTGTATCAATTTGTCCATAGAATCTACCAACACTATTAGAAACCTTTAGAACCTCTGCATAGTTTTGATAAGTCATATCTTTAGAACCTGAAAGCAATTTGCTTGCATTCATTGTAATCTCTGCAGTATTATGACCATTTGTTGGGTCAAGTTCAATATCGCAAGTTCTTACAAATATATTTTTCAATGATTTTATACCATTATTATATGCATCACTTGAAAGCATACCTTGATTAAATAATGTTTGTGCTTCAACTTGTTCCCAATGTTCACCTGCTTCACCAGTTTTTGCATCAGTTTCAACATATCTCAAGTTTTCATCCAAATAATCTACAACTTGATTAATCTTGATTTTTACTGGAGTTGCTCCAGTTTTATCACCATATTTGTAATATGCTTGTGTATCATAATCTAATTCTGAATTATTTGTCAACTTAATTGCATATTGAATTTCTATTGTAGCACCCTCAATCATTTCAGAGTCTAATTCGATTTTTAACAATCCACCTTCTGGATATGTTAAATATCTAATTTCATTATTATTTCGTGGGTCACCTTCAATTAAAGTTTGACCATTTGCAAGTTTTAGCCTTACATATTTTATTTCTTTTGTAAGTTCAATATTTTTTCTAGGTCTTTCAACTATACCAAAATCAATATTGTCGTATACTCTTGTTCTGTTTTGATTTTCTTGTGTCTCTTCTTTATTAGTATTTTCAATTGCTATATCCATATCTGGAGTTCTAGCAGTCATTGTTTGTAATTCAGCATAATCACCTTGTTTTGTTTCATATCCATTTTTTACTGAATATGTTATTGTCGATAATTTATTATCTATGTTCTTTCTTGTTGTGTAATCATCAACTGCAGATGAACATTTTTTTACTTTTTCTTGTTGATACCATACTGTGTTTCCATTTGTAATAAATTGATTATTTCCGAATGCACCTTTAATAATATTATTTGTCACAATTGTTGACTTATAATCTTGTGTTGTTACTTTTGCATATTCACCATCTACTGCAGGTCTATAAATTACGCTTCCATCTCCATATGTATATTTAATATAATATTTTCCTGGAATAATTCCAACAAATTGATATTTACCATCTTCTCCGGTTATCTTTAGTGCCTTTTCGGCAGTAACATCCGAATTTTTTCCTACATTTGGATAAATATATGCTGTACTATTTGTACTCATATTAATTAACTCTACTTTAACATTTTCAACAGTTCCGTCTTTGCTTGAATCATATTGTCCTGTTCCTTTTCTTTCTGCATTTGCATTTGTTTTTTGGTCTGTATAATCTTCAAAAACATTTCCAGTTATTGTTCTTGGTTGATCAAATGTCATTTCAACTATTGGTGCAGAGTCTGTATCATCTTCGTAAGTTTTTATATCTCCAGGTTTGATGTTATCTGGTGCAGAGTCTTTGTCTATACCTGCATAATGTGCATAGTTATTTCCACTCTTTGTGTATGAAGAATATGATGTTATTTCTGAAACTGTTTTTGCATATTCATCTAGACTGTTTTTGTCTGCCCAACTTGCAACTGTATTTTTTTGCATTCTTATATAAACGGTTACACTTTGCCCTGGATTTATTCTTAAGTCTTTTAATCCTGATGTTCTAATTTGTTTATATCCGTCTTTATCTTCTTTTGTATCCCACTGAACATTAACTTTGTTGTTATTTCCATCTGTATAATATGATGAAACATAGTTTAATGTTGAATCATAATAATTTGCTATTTCATTTGGTGCCATATATACTGAACTTGATTCATTTTTTATTACAATTTTATAAATTAAATATACTTGTAATTTATTATTTTCTTCAAGTTCTCCATTTCCTTTTACTCCTGAAGCATATGCATAGTTGTTATAAATACTTCTTGTATATGTTCTAGGATAATTTTCTGTATCTGCATTTTCTTTCCATTTTTGCATCTCAGAGAATATATCAATTCCTGTAGCTGCTATTCTTTTGTTATATTTATATGAATGAGTATATCCATTTAAATCTAGTTCAATATTATTTAAGTCCGTTGCTATTGCCATATCTGGTTGGTCTCTTAAATACATTCCTAAATTTACATTTGAAATTGTATATACACCTGGTGACCATTTTAATGTATATCCTGCAGTATTTGTATCAGCTTTTATAACAACTCCTGTTGAACCATTTTGTGATTTTACATATCCATTTGCACTTGATGTTGCATATGTTGTATTGTCAACAAGTGATGAACTATATGTTCCATTTTTATATGTTAGGTTATTTGTTGTTGTTCCATTTTCAGATTTTGAATATCCTGTTGTTGAACTTCCTTTTGCATTTCCACCTGTTATACTTGAATATGAATTGTTAAAGTTTGTTCTATCTGCTTCTTTTTCTATTGCCTTTGAACCATTTGCTAAGTTCAAGTTTTTAGTTACACATTGATATTTTAAACCATTGTATTCAAATTCAATATAATAATTTCCAAGTTGAACAATTTCTACTCTTATAAATTTATATGCTCCATCTTTTCCTGTTACTTTTGTATCTATTACTTTTCCGTCTTTGTTTTTTAATCTTACTATTACACCATCTGCTAATTTGTCATTATCTTTGTCAAATACATCATTTCGTTTTGTTTGTTTATTTGAATTTGCAATATCTTCCCATACATATCCTTGCACATCTACCCAGATTTGTTTATTAGACAAGTCTTTTGATGTTGTTCCAGATGTTGCATTGTTATTTACTACATATGCATCAACTGTTGATTTTACTTTGTAATAGTTTTTCATGCTATCTGCTACTTCTATTTCTTTTACATAATATGTATTTGGATTTATTGGTATATTGTCTAATTCAAATTGTCCGTTTCCATCTGTGGTAAATATTTGTGCATTATTTTCTGCTCCAAATTGCACTGTTGATGGACTTCCCTTTACATATTTTGTTATATATCCTTTTGATGTATATATTTTAAATTTAAATCCCGCTGCTTTTAGTGGTTTGCCTGTATCTTGGTCTGTTTTTTGTACTTTTAAGTTTCCATATTGTCTATTAGATACAGATGTTGAAGTAGTATTGTTTGCTGTTACTGTTATGTTCTTTGTTTTGTCTGTTTGTAAGTCTAGTTTGTATCCACTTGGTGCTCCTGTTTCTGTTAATGTGTAATTTCCTGGTAACAAATTATCAAATGTGTATGATGATGATGTCATTGTTACCGTTTTGCTGTAGTAATTTGCTGGTCCTCCTGTTAATTTCATTGTTGCTCCTGTTAGTCCTGCTCCAGAGTCAGCATCTTTTTTGCTAACTGTTACTTTACCTTTGTCTACTTTCCAGTTCCAACTATATGTTAAACTATCATTTTTTGTAGATGTTTTATTATGTTTTGTAAGCTTTATTAAGTATTGCGGATTATCAGGTAATTTAGTAAATGCTGCATCCCCACCATGTTTATGACCAATTTCTTCTCCTTTTGTATTTTTACAAATTCCATCTCCACTAAGCCCTGTTAATTTATATTCTTCTACAGTAACACTTTTATAAACTTCAGTTTTCTTAATATTTTCAGTTATTTTTACACTTAAATCTGACACATCTGTTGATACAAGCAAATAGAATGTTGTTCCTGATGTTATATTATTTAAATTAATTACACCATCTTTGCTTGAATTATATATTGTATATGATATATCTGTCCCACCATCTTTTACACTCATTGATTTTCCTGTTACTTCAGCATTAGTTAATGAATGTGTATATCTAAATGGTCCTACTAATAATTGACCATCTTTTATTTCATAATTATTGTTTGTAGGGCTTGCTGCCTTACTTCCAGATGCACTTGCAGGGCCAGTTGACCCAAACCAATTTTTAAATACTTTTGCTTGTGATGCAGTACTTTTAAGATAACTTATAAATGAATCAAATGTAGTATATGTCCCTACAGTTTTTGTTTTTGTATATATATGTCTAACACTACATTGACCATGTACAGTCATTCCCTCTGGTTTCCATTCTCCTGTAACGTGACTTCCTAAATGTCCTCCTGGTGTTATACACCAATATGATCTATCCCCGTGAACTACACTCCAGACTCCTGTAGATGCATCTTTATGTCCTCCAAGATCCCTATATTCAAGTGCATCATCTGCAATTGAATTCGTATTACTTAATATCATTCCACCTAATATCATTATAGTACATAACATCATTAAAGCATTTTTGCTAATTTTTTTATTTTTAATTAACATTGCAACTGCAACTAAAATTAAAATTATTCCTAAAACAATTCCTATTTTAATTGCTAAACCTGTTTTTACAGAAATAATTAATTGTGCCTGCGAACTATCATTGTCTGTGTTGCTATCTTTTTCATTTGCAGTATTATATGTTTTTGAAACTTGTGCAATATTTGTTTCAGTTCCTATTGAGCCATCACTTAAATCTTTGGTTAATACAATTGTAAGTTCTTTGCTTTCACCTGGTTTTAATTTTATTGATGCTAAACTTTTGTTAACTGCTTTTTTACTTTCCAATGTCCAGTCATCATTTGCATTTCCGTCAAATTCAAAACCTTGTGGCATTGTATCTGCAATCTCTGTTCCATATGCTTCAACATTTCCATTATTTTTTACAATAATTTTATATTCAACTTTTATGTTTGATGTTGACATTTTTTTAGATGCAATTTCAACTTTTGCCAATTTAGAATTATTATAATTATATTCTTTTGTGCCTCCATTTGTTTCTACTGTTACTTTTGTTATATATTTTTCAACACTTAGGTCAAAGTTCCCTTTTTCTAATAACCCTATATCTATATTAGAAATATTTGCATTGTTTATTTCTACAATATCTGTTACACCAACGTTTTTAACTTGTCCATCTATATTAACTTCTTTTAATATAGCATCTGAATTTAAGTTGTTGCTAATTCCGTCTTTTTGATATGATGTTAATTCATATTTGTCTGTATCATATTCAAATAATACTAAATATTTTCCATTTGCTACATTACTAAATGTATATTCTCCATTATTATTTGTTGTTGTTTTAAATGTATTATTATTTGAATCTGTTACTATTGAGTTTGTTTCTGCATTAAATAATTTTACTGTAATTCCTTCTAATAATGTTTCACCATCATCTCTTTGACCGTTCTTATCTGAATCAATCCATGCAACACCTTTTATAGAATATGTGCTTTTATTATCACTTGGATTGTCTGGTGTTGGATTATCTGGATCCGGTTTTTCTGGATCTGGTTTATCCGGATTTGGATTGTCTGGATCTGGTTTTTCTGGATCTGGTTTTTCTGGATCTGGTTTTACATATCCATATGGAACTATTCTATTTTTTATTCCGTTTGATATTTTGCTTTGCATATATTGACCTGTTACAGTTACTATGTTTTCAATGTTTTTAAATTTATCTGTACGGTCAACCTTTGCTTTTATTGTTGCTTTTAATGTATCATCTGGATATATATATGTTTGAACATAAAAATTATAATCACCCATTTTTTGTTCCATATTGTATGTTTTTTGTATTTTTTCATATTGGTCTGTTTCATCATTTAAAACATATGATTCATATGTTACTTCTTCTGGTATTAGTTCTTCTGGTAAATTATCAATAATATTTATTAACGCTTCTTTTTTTCCTGTGTTTTTAACCTCGATATTATATTCTATTTCTTGGTCATTTTGTAAGTCTTCTCCTTCTGTTTTACTTGATTGATTTACTGTAATATTTGCATATTGAGCATTATATTGTTCTACATTTCCTCTATATTCTTCATCACTGTTTTCAATTTTCGCAGTTGCAGTAAATGGTATATCTTTTTCATATACCCCTTCTTTTATATTATCTGCTGCAACTTCTATATAATATGATTGTTCTCCTGTTTGCTTTGTTTCACCTTGGTCTTGTTTTGGTACAATTTCTCCTGTGTCAAATTCAATAGTTTTTGTTTTTTCGTCATATGTATATGGTGGCATTTCTTTTATATCATAAAATACCCATTCGTCTGCTAATTGAATTTTAACTTTTGCATTAGAAATTGTTTTTGTTGCAGAATTATTTACAACGCTTACACAAAAAGCAACTTTGTTATTTGTATCTGATGATATTACATCTTCTGCAGAGAAAACTTCAACAGATATTGGTGCACTTTTTGCAGTTGCAGTTTTGTTCAACACAATATTTTCTTTGTTTTCACTTGATATTGTTAATTGTGTTGAAAATGTTCCTTCATTTTTAACTCTTACTTGGAAAGAAAATTCTTGAGTTTTACCATTTTCTAATTTTCCTATATCTTTTGTAAGATTTTTTATATCTTGATTTTCAACAAATAGTGGATTCCTTCCTCCTGATTCGTTGTCTCCTTCTTTTATTATGTATGATCCATCTTTTGTTACATATACTGTATTATCTGGAACTGTTGCTACCGCTTTTATTCCATTTACAGTTTTTCCTGTATTGTTTGTTATTTTGTAAGTATAAGTTATAACTTCACCTTGGTGAACCATTCCTTTATCTTCTATAACATCATTTCCAACCTTTGCTGTTATTTCTGCATCTAAATTTGCAGAAACAACTTCTTGCTCTTCTTGTTGTGTCTCTTGTGGTTCATTATTTTCTTCTTGTTGTGGTACTGTTATATTAACACCAATATTTTTGCAGTTTTTACCTTCTTGCTCATAATCAATTCCTGTTGCAGTTTCGTTTAAATATGCATAATAAGCATTTGTTTGAGTAGATTCAATGTCTTTTTTTACAATTATTGTTGCTGGTATAACAACATTTACACCATTTACAATTGAATTTGTTGTATATGCATTTTGAGTTCCGTTTAATTCTATTCTTATAACCTTTTGGTTATTTCTATCTATTACCTCTGCTTTTTTAATACTTAAATTGTCATTATATAATAATTGTGTTTCACCTAATACTACTTTTTCTACTTCTTGTGGTAATTGAATTTCAATTACCGGATTTTTAAATAAGTTATATTCTGGACTATTTGTTACAAGTGTTGCAGTTATTGTTGTGTCATTTTGCACACTATTTGTCCATTCTGTTTTATTAAAATTAACATCTACTCTTGTTTTAGCATCTTTTATTAGTTCTTCATTTGTATTTTCATATACATATTGTTCTTTTGCAATTTCTTTTGTTTCTTGTGTTTGTTCGTCTTTTGTTTCAATTTTATTTATACATTTTACTGTACTTTTTGAAATTATTTTATTGTTATTTAAATCTGTCATTGAAGCCTTTAAAGATTTTTTGTTTTCAATTTTTAAATCTCCAATTTTTACAGGTTTTGTTGTTTTTACTATTATTGAATTTTGCTCATTTTCATATTTTACTTCAATTGTTCCATCATCATTTGCATTTGTATCTTTATTTACTTCTGCTAATTTGTTTTCTTTATTGTCTAATACTTGTAGATTTCCGTCTTCACCTAAGATGTCTAGAATATTTTGTTTATTTAATTTTAAGCCTTTATAAACCACATCTGTAGTTTCTATTTCTTTGTCATTTTTATTTTTCAATGTATTTGTTAAAGTAACATGCATTTCGTCTGCTATTTCTTTGTATCCTACTTGAATATTCATGTATTCTGTGTATTCAGTATCATTTGCAGTTCCATTTTTTACATTTGCATTGATAAATCCATTATAAATGTCACTTGTTGTAACATTTGTTGAAATTAATCCAGATATATTTTCTGCTACTTCAAAGTCTGATTTAATATCTTTGCTTATTTGTGCCTCATTTTCATTGTTTTTAACTTTTAAATTTTCTTTTCCTGTAAAACTTAGTACTCTTTTTTGATTTTCACCATTATAGCAATCTGCATCATAATAAAAATCTATTTGATATTCGTCTCTTGCACAAGCAACATTTTCGGTATAGATGTTTCCTTTGTCATCTGCCTTGTTTTCTGTGATTATTTGTAACTGGCCATTTTCTTTATTGTAAGTATAATTAACATCTTTTCCGTTTTCATCACCGTTTGTTGCTTTTGTTGATTTTGTCACAACTTCTACACTTTCTGGATATTTATCGTTTATCTTAGGAGTGTTTATAATTACATTTGTTTCTTGTATTGGGGCATATTCTTGCCCTTCTTGATATTCAATTCCTGTTTTTAGGTTAGTTTGCACAAGGGTTCCTTGCTTGTCCCCTGTCTTGTAATTTACGTATTTTTCTATATTTAGTTCATAAATTGCATTCGTTTTTGTTTCGTCTATTATTTTTTGTACTGCGTCTGCTGCTACTGATATTACTAGCATTAGTGAACTGTTTACTATCATTAGCATTATGACTAGAATTGAAATTATTTTTGTAATTAGATTTGTTACTTGATTTTTCATAAATCTCATTCCCCTCCTAAGGCTTTTTTAGTTTTTCGACATTTTACCTTATTATAATTGTAATTAATTTTTTTTTGTTATTCAATAGGTGTTTTTTTGGAATGGGTTTATATTACAAAAATGTGCTTCTACCTTACTAGGGAAGCACATTTTTTATTTTTTTATTTAGTTTTTTTAAATTTATATTACATTTTTATTACATAAGTTATTTTTATTAATTTTGTACAGGATATTGTACAAAATTGTATTTTTTATCAATTCTGTACAGTACATTGCACAAAAATCGACAATTTTTGTCAAAAAGAAATTATTTCCAATCTGGTAAATTTCTCCTTATTGCTCCAAATAAATTTGCTCTTATCATAGGAATATCTTTTTGAAGAGAAAAAATCATTTGTTTCATATCCTCTCTTTTAGAAGTTCCATCCATTGGACATACTTTAGACATAACATTCAAATTGTTCTTTTTCACAAATCTTTTTGTTTCTTTTTCTGGCGTATATATTAATGGCCTTATTAAAGTTATTCCTGTTCTATCCATATAACTAACTGGCGAAAACGTTCCTATACTTCCTGTGTAAAATAAATTTAGTAAAAATGTTTCTAATACATCATCTTCGTTATGCCCTAATGCAATCTTATTGCATCCTTCACGTACCGCTATTGAATTTATTACTCCTCTACGTAAATTTGCACATAATGAGCACGGATTTTTTTCTTTTCTGATGTCAAATACTATTTCTTGTGCGTGACTGTTTTCTATAAATAATGGTATTTCTAATTTGTCACACATTTTTTGTAATAAGTTTGTGTCGAAGTGTTCAAATCCTGGATTTATACTTATTGCTATTATGTCAAATTTTTTTGGATAAAATCTTTGTAATGCCTTGAAGGCGTGTAACATAGTTATTGAGTCTTTCCCTCCTGATAGACATATTGCTATTTTGTCGTTTTCTTCTATCATTTTGTAGTCTTCTATTGCTTTTCTCATATGGCTTAATATTCTTTGCATTATTTTCCTCCTAAAAATGTACATTTTTAAAATCGGGATTTTTTGTGGGTGCCACTAAATCCCGATTTTTTATTTCTTTACCTTTTAATTTCCTCTAACTAATTTTACCATTGCATCTTTTAATGTTTCCAAACTATTTGTTGCATCTTCTTCATCTTTTCCTTTAACACCAAAATACAATTTAATTTTTGGTTCTGTTCCAGATGGACGAACACAACACCATGCATTATTTTCTAATTGATAATACAAAACATTTGATTTTGGTAATCCAGTTTTACTTTCTGCACCTGTTGTCATATCTTTAACATAATCATTGTCAACATCTTTAAATGTTAAAACTCTGTAGTTCCCGATATTTTCAACATCTTTATTTCTCATTTCTGTCATCATTTCTTTTATTTTTTCAGCACCTTCAGCACCTTCTAAAACAATTGAAACTTGATCTTCTTTGTAGAAGCCGTATTTTTTATAAATGTTGTTCATTTGATCCCATAATGTTTCGTTGTTTGCTCTGTAGTAACATGCGGCTTCACATAGAGCCATTACTGCGGCAATACCATCTTTGTCTCTTGCATAGTCCCCTATTAAGCATCCATAACTTTCTTCGAATCCAAATACGTATTTATCTCCATCTGTTTTTTCTTCTTCTCTTTTCATGATAGCTCCAATATTTTTAAATCCTGTTAAAACTTCAAAACATTCTAATCCGTAGTTTGAAGCAATCGCTTTTGCTAAGTCTGAAGAAACTATTGTTGTAATAAACATTCCTTTTTCAGGTAAAATTCCTTTTTCTTTCATTTGAGAGATTCTATATTCGGCAATTAATAATGCAGACATATTTCCTGTATATGTCATGTATTCCCCTGTTTTTGTATCTTTGGCATAAATTCCTAGTCTATCTGCATCAGGGTCTGTTGCTAAAACTACGTCTGCATCTACTTTTTTAGCCAATTCAAGTGCTAATTTGAATGCTTTTTTATCTTCTGGGTTTGGGTAATCAACTGTTGGGAAGTTTCCATCTGGTTCTTTCTGTTCTGGAACAACATATAAATTTTGGATTCCTATTTCTTTTAAAAGTCTTTCTGCAACTGTGTTTCCTGTTCCATGTAATGGTGTATAAACAACTTTTAAGTTTTTTCCTTGTTCTTTTACAATTTCAGGATTTAATATTAAAGATTTTAAAGTATTTATATATTTGTCATCCATTTCTGTTCCAACAATATTAAATAATCCTTTTTCAATTGCTTCTTCTTTTGAGATTTCTTTAATTTCACTATATTCTGCAACTGCTCTTACTTTTGCTATTATGTCTTTGTCTCTTGGCGCTACTATTTGTGCTCCGTCGTCCCAGTAAACTTTGTATCCATTGTATTTTGGTGGATTATGACTTGCTGTAATCATAACACCTGCTGTGCATTTTAATTCTCTAACTGCAAATGATAGTTCTGGTACTGGTCTTAAGTTTTCGAATAAGTATGTTTTTATTCCATTTGCATTTAATATTAAAGCTGTTTGTAAACTGAATTCTTTTGACATCCTTCTTGAGTCATAACTTATTGCTACACCTTTATCTTGTGTTCCTTGTTCTTTTATGTAATTTGCTAACCCTTGTGTTGCTTTTCCTACTGTATATTTGTTCATTCTGTTTGTTCCGGCACCTATTACTCCTCTTAATCCGGCTGTTCCAAATTCTAGTTCTTTGTAAAATCTATCTTCTATTTCTTTTTCATTGTCTTTTATTTCTGACAATTCTTTTTTTGTTTCTTCGTCAAAGTCTGGACTTTCACACCATTTTTTGTATTCTTCTAAATAATTTTTCATTTTATCAATCCTTTCTTTTCTGTCATTAGGTACTCTCTTTTTTGACAATTTTTATTATGTCATTAGACTAGCGTTTTTGACAATAATTTTTGATATAATTATAATATCATTATTTGAAAAATAAATAAAGAGTTTTTGGAAAATTATTTGACAAGTTTGAGATATTGTGATATTATTTAGGTACAGAATAAATGAACAGTGAGGTCTCTGTTGTTCAAAATTAATCGTATGTGTACCTGTGAATGCACATACTTTTTTTATGCAAAAAAATGGAGTAGGCTGTGAACCCCACTCCATCGACTATGTATTGCTACTTATTAGTCTTAACAATTTTTTTTTGCATTTGGCTTTGATTTTTTTCTTGTTCTTGTTGCATTTTTATATTTTTTTCTCTTTCTGCCAATAATTGTTCAACCAAATGTAAAATAAGGTCAGAATTGTTCAAAATTAACCCCCCTTTCCGCCTTTTAGAAAAGACTCACCTTTCTTAGCGTCAGGTTGATAGTATTCTATAATATTCCCACAATAAAATCAAGCAAAATCTAAAACTTTTTAATTAATATTTACAAAGCATTGACAAATTTAAAATATTGTATTATTATTTAAATACAGAATTAAAAATTAAATAACTAGTATTCAATAATCATAACAGTATGTGCACCACGAATGCACATACTTTTTTTTGCAAAAAATAGAGCAGGCCATTTTACTAACCTACTCTTTTATTTTATTTTAAATGATGGAAATCCTCATATAATTTTCTAGCAGTACTTGGACAATCAACTCCAGCACTATCAGCATTCTTAACAGGTGCAAATTCTTCTTCTCTCTTAACTCTAAGAATTGCCATATCATCAACCTCACCAAAAGCATCAAACAAGAAAGCCTCAAATTTATATGCATTTGGAGAATCTGGAACTACTAAGTTTCCATCTTTATCAATATATTTAGCTTTTTTAAAAGCACTATGGTATGGTAATGGTGTTTGACCCATTCTTTCTACTGCATCAATGCTAAACAAATTGCAAAGTATATGTGATTCACCATATAAAAGTTCACCATTTTCATCTGTTGCCTCTGCCATTTCATCAGTAATTTCTGAGTATTCTATAACACCTGGTTTTCCATTTCTTTTACAGAAAACTCCTACTTTTTCGTGTGGATTTGCTTTTACAATTGATTTACATGCAACTGTGACACCTTTATCTATTGCTACTCCCATAAGTACTGGGTCTACCATTTTTACAAGGCAGTTGTCAACTCCACCTATAAATACCCATTCTACTCCAAGTTGTCTCATTTTTTCAGTCATACCACTTTTTACTAATGATTCATAAATTCCTCCATGTCCATCAGCGGCTTGTTTTATTAAACCATCTTCACCTATTAATATTTTTCCTTCTGTGTCTACCATTGGTAATTCACCTTGGATAAAGAAGAAGATGTTTTTGTCTTTTTGATATCCAAAGTATCTATTTTTTTCAAAGAAGTTTACTGTTTCTTCATTGTTTTCTCTACTTGTCATTATAAACCATGGTATAGTAACATCATATTTTTTTCCTGCTTCTTTTAACCCATCACTTAATAATTCAAATAATGATTTGTGTGAGTCTAAGCCTATATCATAGGTTCCTTTTGGTCCACTATGTCCAAGTCTTGTTCCTTGTCCTCCTGCCATTGTAACTGCTGCAAGTTTTCCTTCTTGTATAGCATGTTTTCCTATATTTTCATAGTATTTATAATTATCATATAATTTGTTTTTGTCTAGATATTCCATTGGTTCAATTACATCTTCGTTTTCTGATTCTTCTTTTGTTGTATTGGCATAAAGGCTTTTTATTAATTCGAAGTCTATGTTCATTATTTGGTCTAATAATTGCTTTTGCTTTTTTTCATCTAAATTTTCATAACCATTTAATAAGTGTTCTTGGTTGTATTTTTTTAATATTACTTTTGCTTCTTCTAATGTATTGTCCATATTTATTCTTCCTTTCGTTTGCACTTTGACTGCTACATTTTTTTATGTACTTTATACTTTATACTATTTATTGAAATTTATCAAGTATTTTTTTAAATTTTATAATATTTTTTCTACACCTGGTTACAATTCACAGTCCGTAAAATTATTGTATGCGTGTTTCCCGTCCCCCTTGGACATATATGTATACGATTTTAAACTTTTCGAATGTGATTGGAGCAATATTAGAAATTCTTAAATAAATTTATGGAAAGAGTTCGCGTCGAACGCAGTGAGGACTAAGCGGAAGGGTGCCATAAATTTATTTTAGAAATTCTTATGTTGCGTATTGAGCCGAGAAAACGTTTCCAATCATATACATATGCCCAAGGGAGGATGGGAATACACAAACAATAATTTTTTGAACTGTAACAATAAAAAGATGAAGTTTCCTCCACCTTTTTATAAATTTTATATAATTTTTTAATACTATTCACCTTGAAAAATTCTTTCAAACTCATCTGCCTCAATTTTCTCTTTTTCAAGTAAAACTGCAGCAACCGCATGTAATTTATCAATATGGTCAATAAGAATTTGTTTAGCCCTATTATAACCTTTATCAATAATAGCCTTTGTTTCCTCATCTATTATACCTGCAGTCTCTTCAGAATATTCTTTAGATTGAGCAAAATCTCTACCCAAGAACACTTCACTTTGATCAGAACCAAGCATTAAAGTACCAATTCTTTCGCTCATACCATATTTTGTAACCATACTTCTAGCAATTTTTGTTGCTCTTTCTATATCATTACTTGCACCTGTTGAAACATCATTTAATATTAATGCTTCTGCAACTCTACCACCTAAAAGTGATACAATATTTTCTTCCATTTCTGTTTTCGACATAAAGTTTTTATCTTCTGTTGGTCTGTACATTGTATAACCACCAGCCATACCTCTTGGTACAATTGATATTTGATGTACTGGGTCTTGCGTTTCTAAGTAATGACTTACTACTGCGTGACCCGCTTCATGGTATGATACAAGTCTATTTTCTTTTTCACTTCTAACTCTCGTTTTCTTTTCAGGTCCCATAGTTACTTTAACCATAGCATCTTCAATTTCTTTCATTCCAATTTCAGTTAGATTTCTTCTTGCTGCAAGTAATGCTGCTTCATTCAATACGTTTTCTAGGTCTGCACCTGCAAATCCAGATGTATTTTTTGCAATTACTTTTAAGTCGACATCGTCTGCTAATCTTTTCTTTCTAGAATGAACCTCTAATATTTGCTCTCTTGCTTTAACATCAGGTGCTCCAACAACTATTTGTCTATCAAATCTTCCAGCTCTTAATAAGGCTTTGTCTAATACATCAGGTCTATTTGTTGCTGCTAAAACGATAACGCCTTCATTATCTGAGAAACCATCCATTTCAACTAATAATTGGTTTAATGTTTGTTCTCTTTCATCATGTCCTCCTCCTAGGCCAGCACCTCTTTGACGTCCAACTGCATCAATTTCATCTATAAATATGATACATGGTGCATTTTTCTTGGCTTGTTCAAATAAATCTCTAACTCTTGAAGCACCAACACCTACGAACATTTCAACAAAGTCTGAACCACTTATAATAAAGAATGGTACACCTGCTTCACCTGCAACTGCTTTTGCAAGTAATGTTTTACCTGTTCCTGGTTGACCTACTAACAAAACACCTTTTGGTATTCTTGCTCCCATATCTGTAAATTTCTTTGGATTTCTTAAAAACTCAACAATTTCTTGTAATTCCTCTTTTTCTTCGTCAACACCCGCAACATCATCAAAAGAAATTTTGTTTCTATCTGCTGGTGTCATCATTCTGGCTTTGCTCTTACCAAATGACATTGATTTTCCACCATTTTGTCCATTTGCTGCTCCGCCCATCATAAAGAACCAGAATATAAAGAAAATTATCAAAATTCCAAATGGTGTAAGTAAACCTAATATAATTGATAATACTGATTCAGAACTTTCTTCTAAAGTAAATGCTCCGTTTTTAATAAATTCATCAGTATAATTCATAAAGTTTTCCATGTTTGGAATGTTTACTTGTTTTTTTACTTTATCATCAGATAGTTGAACTGTTGCAGAAGTTCCATCTGCATCTATAACTATTGATTCTACTTTCCCCTCATTTATTTTCGCAATTAATTCTGAATATTTTAGTTTTGTGTTTGTGTTTGTCATTATCGATGACAACAATACTATAAATATTACTCCAATTATTAGCCACATTGCTAATGTTTTAATTCCGTTTTTCAAAATAATTCCTCCTTCTGCTTGCTTTTATTAATTTTGCTTTTAAATTTTTTTACAAAATTTATTAAAGTATTTGCGCTACTATCAACTATAAAAATTTTATAACACATATATTCTGGTTTTGCAAGAATTTTTGTATTACTTTTTTGTTACAAAAAATCGTTGTCTTTCTAAGTATTACGGATAGTCAACTTAAGCCAAATTTTGGTTTATAAAATAAATTTTTTGATTTTTTACTAAAACTTTTATATTTTTATTTGGAGTTAAATATTTATTACCTATATTTTTTTCACATAATTTTATAATATCTTCTATATGTATTTTTTCTATTCCTTTTGTTGTTCCAAAAAGTCTTGATATAGTATATAGCAATAGTCTTGATTTTATAACCTTTTCTTGCTTATTAAAGCCTTTTAAATCCATTACAATTTGCTTTTTTTCTTCTTGTTGTACATATTCTTTATACTTTTCCTCAACAACATTTTCTAAGTATTCATCTTCTTCTTTTACTAAATCTGATAGTCTATCCATTGTTTGAATTATATTTGGATTAAATTCCTTTTTAATAAATGGAATAACAATATTTCTTACTTTGTTTCTAGTATATACATTTTCAAAATTTGTTCTATCAATTCTTGGTTCAATTCCATTTTGAGCACAATATTCTTCTATTTCAAATCTTTCACACTCAATTAAAGGTCGTATATATTTGTTATTTTTTATTGGTTCAATTCCCTTCAAACCCGCTATTCCGCTACCTCTTAGCATATTCATAATAATAGTTTCTATTTTATCATTTTTGTTGTGCGCAATAGCAATTTTGTTTGCATTCTCTTTTTCTAAAATTTCATCAAAAAATTCATATCTTGCATTTCTTCCTGCTTCTTCAGTTCCTATTTTTTTATTATTAGCAATTTTTTGAACATCTATACTTTTTGCGTAAAAAGTAACTCCTTTTTTTTTGCAAAAATTTTCAACAAATTTTTGGTCTTCTATTGCTTCTTCCCTTATCATATGATTTACATGTGCTACTATTATATCAAAGTTCATGTGTTGTTTTTTGTCATTTTTTATGTCATTTAAAATATTTAACATAGCAATAGAATCTGGTCCTCCTGAAACTCCAAGAACTAGCCTATCTCCATCTTTTATTAAATTATATTTTTTTATTGTTTCTAAAACTTTTTCTTTCATTATATATATCTCCTAAAAAAAACGGGATTGGGGGACGGGTCTTTAATCCCTATTTTTTAAATTTTTTGTATGTTTAAATTATTTAGGGATTGAAGACCCGTCCCCCAATCCCTATTTTTATTCTTCATCTCTTTTTGATAAATTAACGAATTTTGTATAACTTCCAAGCCATCCTAAATCTACAGTTCCAGTTGAACCACCTCTGTGTTTAGCAATAATGACTTCTGCTACATTTTTCTTTTCACTATCTTCATTATAATAATCGTCTCTATATAAAAACATAACAATATCAGCATCTTGCTCAATTGCTCCGGATTCACGCAAATCTGAAAGCATAGGTCTATGGTCTGGTCTTTGTTCAACCGCTCTTGATAACTGTGAAAGAGCAATTACAGGAACATCTAATTCTTTTGCTAATATTTTTAAAGATCTACTTATTTCTGATATTTCTTGCTCACGGCTACCATTACGTTTATTGCTTCCTTGTACCAATTGTAAATAGTCTATTACAACAAGTCCAATATTTTTCTCTAATTTAAGTTTTCTACACTTTGCTCTTATTTCCATTACTGATATACCAGGTGTATCATCTATATAAATTCCTGTTTCTGAAAGTGGTCCAATTGCTTCGGCTAATTTTCCCCAATCTTCATCTTCTAGTTTACCAGTTCTTACTTTGTTACTATCTACCATTGCCTCACTACATAAAATTCTGTTTACCAATTGTGCTTTTGACATTTCCAAACTGAATATTGCAACTGGTGTGTTTCCTCTCATTGCTGCATTTGTAGCAATATTTAATGCAAATGCAGATTTACCCATAGCAGGTCTTGCGGCAACAAGTATAAGTTCTGAACCATGTAAACCTGCTGTTCTATAATCTAAATCAGCAAATCCAGTTGGTACACCTGTTATATGTTCTTTTCTATTATACAATTCTTCCAATTCTGTAAAACTATCAACCAAAATATCTTTTATAGGTGAATATCCTTTTTGATTTTTGTCTTGCATTATATTGAAAATCTTTTTTTCTGCACCTTCCATAATTGCTTCTACATCTTCAGTTGGGTCATATCCTAAGTCTATTATTTCATTTGCGGTTTTTATTAAATTTCTTAATACTGACTTTTCTTCTACAATTTTTATGTATTTTGTAGCATTTGCTGTTGTTGGTACTTTTTCAGGTAATTCTGCTAAATATTCAAAACCACCTACTTGCTCGAATTTTCCCATTGATTCTAATTCTGCTTTTAATGTTATTAAATCAATTGGCTCTGCTCTATTGTACAAGTTTAACATTGCTGAATATATTATTCTATTATCTTCTCTATAGAAGTCTTCTTCTTTTAAGACTTCTATACTGCTTGCCACCGCTTCTTTATCTGTAAGCATACTTCCTATTACTGCTTGCTCTGCTTCTACATCATGTGGTGGTATTTTTCCTATATCCATTGCTATTCCCCCAAAATTTTTGTTTTTTGATTAATGTTTTATTGTAATTTGATAATATGTTGTTTTTGACATACATCAAAGCAACCAAAATTATTCAGAAATTATATCTACTTTAACTTTTCCAATTACTCCTTCAAATAATTTAATATCAACAGTAATTGTTCCTAAAGTTTTTATTGTTTCTTTTAAATCAATTTTCTTTTTATCAACTTTTATTTGGTATTGTTTTTCTAAGTTTTCTGCTATTTCTTTTGATGAAACTCCTCCAAATATTTTTCCATTTGCTCCTGATTTTACTTTTATTTTTAATAAAATTTTTGATAGTTTATCTGCTATTCTTTCTGCTTCTTCTTTTTCTTGTGATTTTTTAAATGCTTTTGAGTCTTGCATTCCTTTTAATTTGCTCATGTTCTCTGCATTTGCTTCTACTGCTAAATTTTTTGGAAATAAAAAGTTTCTAGCATATCCGTCTGATGCGTTTATTACTTGATCTTTTTTTCCTACTCCTTTTATATCTGCTTTTAATATTACTTTCATTAAAATCACAACCTTTCGCTTTTTTCTAACTTTGTATATTTTACACTATTTTTGAGGATTTTTCAACCGAACACAGTAACTTTTGTTTAAATAAAATAACAAAAAATCGGGATTGAAGACCTGTCCCCCAATCCCTAATTTTCTATTTCTGTAAAATACTCATTAATTCTAATAATCAATTCCTGTTTAACCTCTTCAATAGTCATTCCCTCAACTTGAGCACCGGCCAAAGTAATATGGCCACCACCACCAAGTTTTTCTAAGATAACTTGAACATTTATATCTCCAATAGAACGACCACTAATACAGATTTTTTCACCTGTATCACCTAAAACAAATGACGCAGTAACATCGCTTATTGTAAGTAATTCGTCTGCTGCCTTAGCGCACAATAAACTGATATCTTTAGATTTTTCATTATCACATAAAGCAATTGCTATTGAATCATTAACAATTTCTGCTTTTTTAACTATATTTGCTATTTTATTAAATGATTCTAAGTCACTTTGGAACCATTTTTTAACTCTTATAATGTCAACACCACATTTACGTAAATATGCTGCCGCCTCAAAAGTTCTTACACCTGTTTTAAACGTGAAACTTTTTGTATCCATCATAATTCCCGCATATAGTGCTTCCGCTTCTATTTTCTTTAATTCAACATTAACTTCTGCATATTGTAATAACTCTGTTACAAGTTCTGCCGCAGATGACGCATACACTTCTTGGAATGTTAGTGTTGCATTTTCGATATAGTCTGCACTTCTTCTATGATGGTCTATTATAACTATTTTACTAGCCTTTTTCAATACTTCTTCAGATTCAACATAAGTAATCTTATGAGTATCCACAACTACCAATAAAGTGTCTTCGTCAATATTTTCTTCGGCAACTTCTTTGCTAATTATTACATCCTCATATTCTGGCTCCTCTTTTAGGCTCTCCATAAAATTCTGCAATGCTGGTCTTTTATTTGAAATAATATATGCATTTTTGTTAAGACTCTTAGCAAGTCTATATATACCTATTGCAGATCCTATTGCATCAATATCAGGATTTGTGTGTCCCATAACCATTACTTTGCTTGACTCTTTTATAAGATTCTCTAATGCATGAGCCACAACTCTTGCCTTGACTTTAGTTCTTTTTTCAACTTCTTGTGACCTACCACCAAAGAATTTATAAATATCATTTTGTCTTACAACCGCTTGGTCTCCACCTCTACCTAGTACAATGTCCATTGCAGTTTGTGCAGATTTATATTTGTCTTTATCAACTTCGCCTTCATTTGAAATTGCAATACTTAATGTGAATTGTACTTTTTGTTTTGGATCTAAGTCCTTTATTTTATCTAATATACTGAATTTATCTTCTTTTATTTTTTCCAAATATCTTTGCTCAAAAATATAAATGTACCTATCTCTGTCTGATTTTATCAATATACCGTTTGTTTCATTTGTCCATTCATAAATTACTTTATCAATTTCTGCAATATATTGTGCTTTTTCTTCACTTTCTAGCATTTGCATATTTTCTTCGTAGTTGTCTATCATAATAATTCCAACACATGATTTTGAATCATTATATTCTTTTTGTAATTTGATGTTTTCTGTTTCGTCTATAAAATACAATATTGCCATATATTCATTTTTTTCGTTTTTAGAATATCTTTTTGAATTGACAAATTTTCCTACCATTCTGTATTGTCTTTTATTTACTTGAATATTTTTTAATATTGATTTATCTGTACTATCTTTTTTATTTTTAATTTCTTCTTTTAAATCATATATTAAATCATTTACAAAAGTGTTTATATCTATATCTTCAAATTCTGTTGCAAATTTTGAACTTTTCCATACTACATTTCCATCTGTTTCTAATATAATTAGTGGAAATGGTGAGTTTATTAAGCTTGTTTTTGCTGCAGAATCCACTGTTAATGTTAAATCTTGAAGTGTCTCTGATATTTCACTTTTTCTTTTGTTGTTAGCAAAATATGTGTATGCTAATATTAATACGTATAGTGCAATTGCTGGTATTATTAGCATTTTGTTTTGCCAACATATTCCTATTAATAAAATTAATATTATTACTAGGTATATTTTTGTTCTTGATACTAAGTTATCAAAGATTTTTTTGTTACTTGTTTGCATAAATCTCTCCTTTTACATCTTCTATTTTACTTCGATTTTGGAGATTTGTCAATATTGAACAACTTTCAGCCTATCAAAAAAGACAGAAAAATTCTGTCTTTTTATCAATAATTAACAATATTATCTAAATATATTTTTACAACATCTTCTGGTTTAATTTCACTTTCATTATAATCATCAATCCACATACATTGAATAGCATGTGAAAATACTTCTTTTCCATCTATATCAGAACTATTATATACATATACACTCAACTGATCGCCATAACTCTTGCTTCTTGAAATAGAATATCCTACACCTCTATCCTTAATCTTTTCACAATTAACCAAATTAGATGGAATATATTGTTTACCTGTTGAATTAGGAGAAAACCAGAAAGTATATCCACCCATTATCAATTGATCACTATCAACAAAATCAATTGTTCCTATAGTCTTATATGATTTTAATGCAATTCCATTCAAACCATCATAGCTAATATAATGATCTAAATAAAATCCAATTTTTTTATCAACACTAAGATTGCTAATTATTTCTTTTACTGCATTTTTTAACTCTTCGTCTCCTTTTGTTTTAGAAGCAGTATATATAGAAACATCAACCCCATCAATATTTGCAACATATTGATGCATATAATAACCTTTTTTATAATTATCTATATAACATTTTAAATTATCTTCTTCAAATAATAATGTTTTAGACTCTGTAACTAATTTTTTTCCGTCAACTTCAAAATTTTCATCAGAAACTATAATCTCCGTTTCTCTATTACCTATATTAAATACGGTAGCCACTCTTCCATCAAAATTATATATTACTTTTGTTTTTATTTGAGATTTTTCACTGCTTTTTTTATATGTTAAATATTTTGTTCTTTCTTGATTACAAAAAAAAGAAAACTTATCTTTATTAACATCTTTAAAATTCCTTGATGCGTCTACATATTCTACCCCATCAATTATTAAACTATCATTTTTTTCTTCACTTATTTCTTCATCGTTGCTATTTTCTTTATTTAATGTATTTATTTCATTTGTACTATTTTCTTTTTTGTTATTCAAAATTAATATTATGCCAAAAAATACGACTAAAATAATTATAACTACAATAGCAATTTTTAAAATTTTCTTATTTTTCATTTTTTCCCCCTTTTTATGATTATAATATTAAACCTTTTTTATAATATCATAAGATTTAAATTTTGTAAATAAAAAACATAGTAAATTTCAAATTATTTTCAGCAAAAGTTACAATTCACAGTTCTTAAAATTAATATTTGTATGGATTCCTTAACACTTGAATAATTATATATATATTTGAGATTGCATCCTGTTCATTACGTTCAAAAAGTAAATCTAACATAAAAAGCAGTAGCCTTACCCTGGTATAAAATATTTATATGCATATGATTTTAAACTTTTCAAATATGATTGGAGCAATATTAAAATTTCTTAAATAAATTTATGGTAATATTCACTTTTGAGCATAGCAAGGATAATCAGAATTGTAACATAAATTTATTTTGATACCAATACCGCTCTAAATCCATTACTATAAAAGCTATTGCCATCTGAACAAGCCATTGCCATTATACCTGCATTTTTTCCATATTCATATGTTGCACCATGTAATATATATGCCTTATCACTAAATAAATATTTAAACCAATCATCATTCCAAGCAGTTTGTCCAACACCTACATTACTTATTTCTTTTAGTGCATCTCCATATTTATTATTTACATTATAATTAGATGCTATTTTTTCTTCTTCACTTTGTGAATTTTCCTCATTTTTTTTATATACAGTTACGTATTTAGTACTTTTATTATTTGCCGTTTCTTCAATTAATGCTGTACCCGTCTGCTTTAAAAAATCGCTATTTATATCTTCTATTCGTCCTGCATTTCTTTCAAAAAGTCCACCTGATGTATCATATATTCCATATATTGTTCCAGTTGTACTTGCTCCAGTGCCTTTTAATTGTGTCCATGTATATATCCCTGCTTGTTGTTTATTTTTTATTTTTTCAATTGTTGTTCCTACTTCATCAGAATCGGCACTATCACCTGAACAACCTGTTACAGCATAAGCGTATGGAGTCGTACTATCACTATTTAATGTCACATTATTTATCAAAATATCCCTATTTTCTAATCCATATTTACTTTTTGTAAGATACACAATCGCACCCCATTCACTACTCTTCATTAGATGGCTATCTGTTTCTTTTTCTTTAAATCTATATATGTTATTTTTTCCATTTAATGTTTTTGAAATTAAATATGCATCATTTAATGATATATAATTCATTGAATAAGTTAATCCTTGAAATGTTGGATATTTTATTTTTGTCTGTTTTTTATTTTTCCATTCGTATAAATTTTCTCCTTTTTTTATAGAATATTCACCATCTAGCCAGTTTCTTGCTGTATCGTTATGCTGTTGACCGTATCCCTCATAACCAGATACTACTACTGTATTTTGACTATATAATATTTCACTTTCTTGTACTCTTGCTTTATTATTTCCACTTGCATATCCTGCTTCAAATTTTGCAACCCATATTCCTGTTAGTTCTTTATCCCATCCACCATTTTGATAATCAATATTACTTTCGTTTGTAAATGCAGGATGCACTGTATACTTGTTTGTTTTAGTTGAATCTGTTTCTATTACTTGATTTTTATCTGTTTGCCTTTGAGCAGTTTGTAAATTGCCATTATCATCTATATAATTATCTGTTGTACCAATTAAAAAAACAATATCAAATATTCCACCTTTCGATTTATCATTTGAATCATTATATATAATTTTATAAGCAAATCTTGGAATCCATACCCACATACTTCCATCTTCTGTTTGTGCATTTGCCCACTTTTTCTCGTCATAGTTATACCAATCACTTGTATTAATATCATTTACTGATTTTACGCTTCCTTCTGTTGTATCTGTTGGCTCTTCAAATTCAATTGCCTTCATGCCTGTCATCAATTCAGGTTTATTTACTTTCCCATCCCATTTTCCTTCTGCATCCTGACGAACAATTTCCTTTTGATATTTTGATATTAAACTTTTTTCGTTTTTTTGTTCATTTTCATATTTTTGTTTTGCATCCTTTGCCTTTTTAAATATCCCCGTATTAGATAAAGTAGATATTGAAATCCCTGCCAAAATCAATAAAATAACAATAGTGACAACCAATGCTACAAGTGTTATTCCTCTTTCTTTCATTCCTTTTATTTCTCTCAAACCAAACATAAAAATTCTCCTTTTCTCTTGTGATAATCCAATTATATAACAATTTGTTTTAAAATACAATATAACATTTTGTTTTATTTTATAATTTTTTCAGATTTTATTTTTAGTTATTATTACCAACTATACAAATTTTTATAAGGAAGGATTTTAAAAATGGAAACACGAATAAAAAATTTAAGAGAAGATAATGATTATACTCAAAAACAAATTAGCAAATTTCTTAATATTTCACAAGTTGCTTACTCCTACTATGAGTTAAACAAAAGAAGTATTCCTTTAGAACTGCTATGCAAATTAGCAGATTTCTACAATACAAGCGTTGATTATCTATTATACAGAACAAATATCCGCACTCCTTATAGCGACATTTCTATCATAAAAAAATCAAATAAAGATTCAATAACAATATAATATCACCCACCATTTGCACAAAATCAAAAATAGTGTTGTACTCATTTTGCACAAAATCAAAGATAGTGTTTTATTCATTTTGCACAAAATCAAAAATAATATCATTCAAGATTTACACAAAATCAAGAATAATATTATTTTTATTGAACTATCTCAAGATAGTATATTATTTATTTTCATCATTAATTACATTAGTACTTAAAACTGCCTCTTCCTTATTTTGTTCACTATCCTCTTGTTTTTTAACAGCATCTGCTATCATAATAAACTTAACCTCGCCATCATTTTCACCATCAAGCATTGTGAAATTATTATAATCTTTAGATAAATCAGTTAATTTTTGAACTCTTGTAGTTAAATCTTTAACATCACCATTAATATAATTACAAATTTTCTTGATTCCTTCTTCATTAAATGTCTTAATGCCCTCTGCTAAAGTTGTTGCTCCATCATTAACTTGATTTGTTCCATTTGCTAATGTTGTAGCACCATTATTTAATTCTGATAATCCTGATGTCAATTGATTTAAGCCATTTCCTAAAGTGCTCATTTGAGAAACAACTTGATTTGTAAATGTCTTTTTAGCTTGATTTCCAACTTGTTTTGCTACTGTTGTTGAAGTTTGCATTGCTGTTGTAGTTGCAGTACTTTGAGCGGTTGTTAAAGCGGTTGTTATTGCTGTTTGTGTTGCTATTTGTTGTGCTGTTTCAATAGCAGTTGTTTCTGCTGTTTGTGTTGCAACTTGTTGTGCTACATTTAAAGCAGTTGCTACTGCAGTTTGTTTTGCTACTGTTTCTGCAGTTGCTAATGCAGTTTTTACCGCAGTTTGTTCCGCAGTATTTTGAGCTGTTTTTATAAGTAATGCTTTTTCTGCATCTGTTAATGTTGTTGGATAATTTGCTTGGGCATTTGCTATTATTGCTTTTTTTTGTTCTTCTGTCAATTGTGCTCCATCTTTAGCTTTTTCTGTAATTTGTGCTTTTTGCTTTTCTGTTAATGCTGCTCCTTTTTCTGCTAATGCTATAATTTCTGCCTTTTGAGCATCCGTTAATTTAGCTTTGTCAGCCGCTTGTGCTTTTATTTGTGCTTTTTGCTCATCTGTTAAAACTGCACTTTTTTGAGCTTGTGCTTTTATTTGAGCCTTTTGCTCATCTGTTAACTTGCTACTTTCGGCTGCTTGTTTTTTTATTAATTCTAAAGTTTTACTATCTAATGCTTCTGACTTATCATTTTTTAAACTTTGTGTTGATTTTGTAACTTCTGAAGATATTGTTTGTGCACCATTATATGCAGTTGTAACGCCATCCTTTAAGGTATTTGCCCCTGTTGCTAATTGTGTAGTTCCATCTTTTAATGTGTTAGCTCCATCTTGAATTTGGTTCATTGAAGTTTGTAATGTATTTACTTGACCATATATTTCATCTAAATTATCAAAAACCTTTAAATCGTCTTCTTCTAAAACTTTAGGTGTAACATAAGACATTATGCTACTTGTTTCGAAATTTGTTGCATCCATTGTAATTTCTACATTACTTGGAATTTCAACTTCGTCATCAGATAATCCTAAACTTTCTTGTAGACCTGGCATAGCCATACCAACTACAACAGTTTTTGAACCATCATCAACAACTTTACCTGAAGAAACTTCTATATTTCTTGCATTTTCGTTTTCTATTATAGTTCCTGCAACTACTACAAATGGTACATACATTTTAACTTTTTTACCATTTATATCAACAGTTCGTTCTTCTTTATTTGTATATTGTAATGTAATTTTAACTTTACCACTTTTTCCGGCAATTTCGTTTGCAGAAAGTTCTTTTCCATCTAACTCATATTTAACATTACATTCAATTGGTAACTCTTTTGAAGATTCTCCTTGATAATAAATATCATTTTTATTAGCATTCCATACAAATTTGTTACCATCTTGTGTATAATTTTCGTCTCCACTTGTATTTTTAACATTTAATAAATCTGATAAATCATTAATTAAATCTGCATTTTCAGTATTTTTAATATGTGTACTTACTATTGTTTTATAATTTTTTCCATTACTGTCCATTTTTGAATAAACAGTTTCATCTTTTGTGTAAGCAAATACAGGAAGTGTGTATCCAACCATAGAGCATAACAATGTACCTGAAATTATTTTTGAAATTACTTTATTATTCATTTTTTATACCTCCAATTTTATTATACATTAAGTTGAAAAATTTCAAATTCGCCACTTTACACAGCCAAAATTGTAATTATTTTTCAACGCTTTGTTTCATCTTTAAAGTCGTCTTGCAAATAATCTTATCAAACAACAATAAGAATGCTGGTAATACCATAATAACAGTAAACATACTTATAATTGCGCCTCTAGACATAAGCGTACATAATGATGCAATCATTCCAATTTTTGAAACAACGCCAACCCCAAATGTTGCACCAAAGAAACATAATCCACTAACAATAATTGAACTTATTGATGTTCCTAATGCTTCTGAAACCGCTTCTTTTTTGTCTTTTCCTTCTTTTCTGAAATTTATATATTTTGTTGTTATCAATATTGCATAATCTATTGTAGCCCCCAATTGAATTGTTCCAATAACTATTGAAGCAATAAATGGCAAAGTAGTATTTGTATATGTTGATATTCCCATATTTAAGAATATAGCAAATTCAATTACAACCATCAAAATTACTGGTAAAGAAATTGATTTTAAAACAAATATCATAATTACAAATATAACTGCAATTGAAACACTATTTACACTATTAAAATCATGGTCACTAATCTCAACTAAGTCTTTCATTAATGGTCCTTCACCTGCAAGTAAAGCACTATCATCATACTCTTTAATTATTGAATTGATTTTATCAACTTGTTCATTCAACTCATCTGTTGCAAGTTCATATTTTGAACTGATTACAACTAATTGATATTTATCATTTTCAAGCATTGACTTAATACTATCTGGTATTACTTCTTCTGGGATTCCATTATCTGCAAGTGATGAATATCCCAATGCAAATTCGACTCCATCTAAGTCTTGAATTTTATCTAACATCTCATTTACTTTGTAACTTGGAACATCTTTATTTACTAAAGCAAGTTCAGTTGAAACCATATTAAACTTATCTTCCAAAGTATTTGATGCTTCTATACTTGGTAATGTTTGTGGTAGTGTTTTATTTAAATCATAATAAACACTTATTTTTGAGTAACCATAAACTGCTACCGGTAATATTACTAAGAATGCAACAATTATTGCTTTATAATGTTTAATATTAAAGTTTTTCCATTTTTCAAATCTTGGTAATATTTCTTTATGTTTTGTTTTTTCAATAGCCTTATCAAATATCAATAGCATTGCTGGTAATACTGTAACAACAGAAACAACTCCTAAGAATACACCTTTTGCCATTACAATTCCTATATCTTTTCCAAGTGTTAAGTTCATACTACAAAGTGCTAAGAACCCTGCTATTGTAGTTAAAGAACTTCCTACTACTGATACTAATGTTTTTGATATTGCATGAGCCATTGCCTCATCATTATTACTATAATTTTGTTTTTCTGCTTTATAACTGTGGTATAAGAATATCGCGAAATCCATTGTTACACCAAGTTGTAAAACAGCACTAATTGCTTTTGTTATATAAGATATTTCTCCTAAGAAAATATTTGAACCCATATTATATAAAATTGCAATTCCTATGCTTGCTAAAAGAAACACTGGAGCTAAATATGAGTCTAATGCAAATTGTAAAACTAACATACATAAGATTACAGCTATAACTACATATATTGCAATTTCTGAATTAGCAATATTTTTTGTATCTAGTACTAAAGCAGACATTCCACTTATTTTACATTGTTTATCAGCAATTTTTCTTAATTGTTCTATTGATTCTAATGTTTTATCTGAAGAAATTCCCTCTTTGAAAGTTACTAAAATTGCTGTATCTCCATCTTTATATGCTATATCTTTTACTTCGTCTGGTAGCATTTCTTCTGGTATATTTGAACCAAGTAAATCTGCCACACTTGCTACTTTTTCTACATTATCTAATTCTTTAAATTTATCCTCTAATTTTTGAATATCTTTTGTACTCATATTTTCTGTAATTACAATTGAATATGAACCCATATTAAATTCATTTGTTAATATGTTTTCACCCTTAACTGTATCTACATCATCTGGTAAGTATGCTAATATATCATAATTGATTCTTGTTGCTTGCATTCCTATAAATGATGGTATTAGTAACAATAATGCAATTATGAGAATAATTTTTTTATGCTTACATATTTTCTCTGCAAATTTTAACATTTTTTTACTCCTTTCGAATTTAGGGATTGGGGGACGGGTCTTCAATCCCTATTTTTTTATAATTTTTTCGGGATTGAAGACCCGTCCCCATATCCCGAAATTTTATCCTATTGCTCCTTCTAATTCTAAGTTAATAAGATTATTCATTTCAACTGCATATTCTACTGGCAATTCTTTAGCTATTGGGTGTGCAAAACCTCTTACTATCATAGCCTTTGCGTCTTCCTCTGATAGTCCCCTGCTCATTAAATAGAATATTGTTTTATCACTTATTTTCCCTATTTTAGCTTCGTGTGAAAATTCAACTTCATCTGTTCTTATGTCATTTGTTGGTATTGTGTCTGAAACTGATATATCATCTAACATAAGTGATTCACATGATACTGATGATTTTGAATTTTTTGCATTTTCATTTATTCTTACTAAACTTCTATATGTGCATTTTCCACCGTTTTTTGATATTGATTTTGCATTTACTACACTTGATGTGTTTGGTGCATTATGAATTACTTTAAATCCATTGTCTAGGTTTTGTCCTCCACCTGCAAATGATATTCCGGTAAACTCTGTTTTTGCACCTTCTCCATTTAATATGCTCATTGGATATAGCATTGATATTTTTGATCCAAATGAACCTGATACCCAGTCCATTTTTGCATTTTTTCCTACTATTGCTTTTTTTGTATTTAAGTTAAGCATATTTTTTGACCAGTTTTCTATTGTTGAATATCTTAAATAAGCATTGTCTGCTACATATAATTCAACACATCCAGCATGTAAGTTTACTTTATTGTATTTTGGTGCTGAACATCCTTCTATAAAGTGTAAGCTTGCTCCTTCTTCTACTATTATCAATGTGTGTTCAAATTGCCCTGATTCTGGTGAGTTTAGTCTGAAATATGATTGTAATGGAACATCTACTTTTACTCCTTTTGGTACATATACAAATGAACCACCTGACCATACTGCTCCATGTAATGCAACAAATTTATGGTCATTTACTGGTACACATTTCATAAAGTGTGATTTTACTAATTCTGGATATTCTCTTACTGCTGTTTCCATATCTGTATAAATTACACCTTGTTTTATCAATTCTTCTTTCATACTATGGTAAACAACTTCTGAATCGTATTGTGCTCCAACACCTGCAAGTGATGTTTTTTCTGCTTCTGGTATTCCTAATTTATCAAATGTATTTTTAATGTCTTCTGGCACGTCATCCCATGAACTATTTAATTTTGACTTTGGTCTTACATATGTTGCAATCTCGTCCATATTTAATTCTGATAAATCTGGTCCCCATGTTGGCATTTCTAAGTTGTTATATACCTCTAATGCTTTTAGTCTAAATTCTCTCATCCAGTCTGGGTCGTTTTTTTGTTTTGATATTTCCTCTATTATTTCCGGTGTTAAACCTTTTTTTATTTTGAAGTCATATTCATCTTTGTTTTTTATATCATAGATATTTCTATTTATTTCTTCTAAATTTGTTTTTGACATTTTATATAGTCCTTTCTAAAACTTGTATTTTATGTAAAATTGTGGTATAATATTTTTATAAAAAACTTAAGGAGGTCACTTATATGAAGGAAAATTATTTAACTCGGGCATTTTTTTATGGTATTGTAGGACTTATACTTACAGTGCTTTCACTTTGTGCTTATTTTATACAGATACCTTTTATTCCCGAATCATTTAAACTTCCTTGTACAGGTTGTTTAGTCGCACTTACAATATGCAATTATGTCAAGTGTGGCGTTTTGTTAGCATTTCACAATGCTAACAATCATTATCTATTCTAGTGGCTGGGGTAATAACCATTTTTTTGGTTATTACCCTATTTATATTGTGCATATCCATTTTCTTCTATATCTGACGCCAATTCTTGTCCACCTGTTTTAACAATTTTTCCATTAACCAAAACATGAACATAATCAACCTTTAAACTATGCAAAATTTTAGTGTTATGAGTAATAATTAAAACAGCATTATTATCATTTTTAAACATCTCAATACCCTTTGAAACAGTCTTTATTGCATCAACATCAAGACCAGAATCTGTTTCGTCAAGAATAGCAAGTTTTGGATTTAATACAAGCATTTGTAAAATCTCATTTTTCTTTTTTTCTCCACCTGAAAATCCAACATTTAAACTTCTTTCCATATTTTTAGGATTCATATTTAATTCTTCCATATATTTTTTCAATTCATCTTTAAATTGGAATATTTTTACTGGTTCACCTGTTATTTTATTTTTTGCATATTTCAAGAAGTTTGTAACTGAAACCCCAGGAATTTCCTCAGGTAATTGGAATGACATAAAAATTCCTTTTCTTGCAATTTCGTCTGTTCTTGATTCTGTAATATCTTCACCATCAAATGTTATTGTTCCATTTGTTTTTGTGTATTCTGGGTTATTTAATATTGCATTTGCTGTTGTTGTTTTTCCAGAACCATTTGGTCCCATTATTACATGGACTTCTCCTTTTTTTATATCTAAGTCTATTCCTTTTAATATTTCTTTTTCTCCTGCGTTTACATGTAAATCTTTTATTTCTAATAAATTACTCATTGTTTTAAATCCTTTCTTTTTTTATTGTTCTTCTTGCACAACATCTGCATTTTTCTTTATTGATATCATAATCACAGTCTAAATTTGTTAGTCCGAGTTCTTTATGCACATATTTTGCCAATTTGTTTATTGTTTTATCCGATATTGCTAATTTTATTTTTTCCGCTTCGCTTTTTGCTTCTTCTTCGTCTAAATTAAGTACATCTTTTAAAAACACATACATTATGTCATATGCTTCTAGAATTTTTTTTGCTAGGTCTTCACCTTTTTCTGTTAGTTCTATGGTTCCATATGATTCATAATTTACCAGTCCACTATCTTTTAAATTGTAAATTGCTTTGTTTACACTTGGTTTTGTACAGTTCATTTTTTTTGCAATGTCTGTTACTCTTATGTTTCCATTTTGCTGTTTTAATATGTACATTGTTTTCAAGTATTCTTCTGATGATTTTGATATCATTTTTATCCTCTCTTTTTTCATTTTTTTATATAAGATGAACTGCCCGTCTTACGACTTTGCAGTATCTTTTTGCATTATTTTTCCCCTTACAGCAGGATGCTGCAGGGTTGCTGCCTGCTCCGATATCAGCCCTTGACTGCACCAGAGAACATTCCTCTGATCAGCTGCTTCTGTCCAACGATAAAGATGGAAATGGACGGAATGATGATCATAACAACGCCTGCGATCATCAGGGTGATAGACTGTGAATCCACACTATCCAGCATACTGATACCGATCTGAACGGTTCGCATATTGTTGGAGCCTGTTACAAGCAGCGGCCACATGTACATATTCCATGCATTGATAAA
>ERZ779861.607-NODE-607-length-49921-cov-3.105483_pt1 | contig 49921 bp, 40 predicted proteins | sample MGYA00511558_ERZ779861 | MGnify/ENA primary metagenome ERZ779861 (study PRJEB29588, sample SAMEA2163432) | human gut metagenome | biome: human gut; feature: human-associated habitat; material: faeces | place: Denmark | collected 2008/2010 ...
CCACCACAGAGCTTCGGACGATGCGGAAATGCTTGCGGCTATTTTTAACTGCATGGCAAGCCGTCTTAAGGAAGAGGGAATCGACACCATTTCCCGCATGAACTTCGCGATGGCTGAAAAATCCGATGTAAAGAAGCTCAAATCCTATCACCAGATAATCCTTGTAAAGAACCAGACGGGCATGAAGAACCTCTACAAGCTCGTCTCGGACTCATATCTTAAGTACTACTACAGACACCCCAGGATACCGAGAACGCGTCTGGAAGAGCTCAGAGAAGGCTTAATACTTGGCTCAGCCTGTGAAGCGGGAGAGCTTTTCACCGCAATGATGGAAGGAAAATCGGAGAGCGACCTTATCGAGATAGCGCAGTTCTACGATTATCTTGAAATTCAGCCTATCGCCAATAACTCGTTCATGATAGCCGAGGGCAAGGTTCCGGATGAAGAGACGCTCCGCAACTTCAACAGAAGAATCGTGGAGCTTGGCAGAAAAGCGGGACGACCTGTCTGCGCAACCTGCGACGCTCACTATAAGAATCCCGAGGACGAGATATACCGCAGAATCATTCTCACCGGTCTCGGATTCAGGGACGCCGACCGCGAAACAAAGCTTTTCTACCGCACCACCGAGGAAATGCTCGAAGAATTCTCGTATCTCGGAGAAGATGTTGCACGCGAGGTGGTCATAGAAAACCCGAATAAAATAGCGGATATGATAGAGACAGTCCGCCCGATACCGAAAGGAAACTACCCGCCGCACATTGACGGAGCAGAGGAAGAGCTTACAGAAAAATGCCACTCTCTTGCAAAGCAGCTCTACGGAGATCCGCTTCCCGAGGTTGTTTCCGCAAGACTGGAGAGGGAGCTTGACTCCATCATCAAAAACGGCTTCGCAATCATGTACATCATCGCCCGCAAGCTTGTTGAAAACAGTGAATCAAAGGGATATCAGGTAGGATCAAGAGGTTCGGTAGGCTCGTCATTTGCGGCGACTATGGCGGGAATAACAAGGGTAAATCCGCTTCCTCCGCACTACAGATGCCCGAAATGCGCGTGGTCGGAGTTCTTCACACACGGTGAGGTTGGCTCAGGCTTTGACTTACCTCCGAAAAACTGCCCGAAATGCGGCACAAAATGCGAGCAGGACGGACACGATATCCCGTTTGAAACATTCCTCGGATTCAAGGGAGACAAAACGCCGGATATCGACCTCAACTTCTCCGGAGATGTGCAGGGAGACGCGCATAAATTCACGGAAGTCCTCTTCGGAAAGGGAAAAGCCTTCAAAGCAGGAACAATCGGTACTCTTGCAGACAAAACCGCATGGGGATTCGCCGCGAAATTCCTTGAAGGCAAGGGAATATCGGTGAACCGCGCGGAAATGGACAGGCTTGTAAACGGATGTCTCGGTACAAAACGTACTACAGGTCAGCACCCCGGAGGAATCATCGTCGTTCCGCGTGAATATGAAATATACGACTTCTCTCCTGTACAGCACCCCGCAGAAGACCCCAATTCCGATATCATAACGACGCACTTCGAGTTCAAATATCTCCACGACACGATATTGAAGCTCGACATACTCGGACACGATATTCCGACAAAGTACAAGAGACTTGAGGAATACTCACACACAAGCGTGCTTGATGTTCCCATGAGCGACCCTGCCGTGTACAAGAGTTTTACCTCAACCGAACCTATAGGAGTAACGCCCGAGCAGATTGACTCCAAAACCGCGACGCTCGGACTGCCTGAGATGGGTACAAAGTTCATCCGCGGCGTTCTTATGGAAGCTCAGCCGAAGAATTTCACGGACCTGCTCCAGATATCCGGACTTACTCACGGAACAGGCTGCTGGCTCGGAAACGCGGAAGAGCTTATCAACGATAAGATATGCACGATTTCCGACGTTATCGGGTGCCGTGACGACATTATGATGACGCTTATCCACAAATACGGCATGGAAAAGAGCCTTTCGTTCAAGATAATGGAGTTCGTGCGAAAGAACAAAAAAGGTCTTGTTATCCCGAAAGAGATGCAGGACGCTATGTTCGAGCACGGTGTACCGCAGTGGTATGTCGACTCACTCCAGAAGATACGCTATATGTTCCCGAAAGCTCATGCCGCGGCTTACGTAATCGACGCGATAAGACTTATGTGGTATAAGATTTACTACCCCGTAGAGTTTTACGCGGCATACTTCACAGCTGCTCCTGACGGCTTTGACGGGGAGATAGTAATGGGCGGTAAGAATCACTGCAAGGAAGTCTTAACCGACTATAACAAGCGCAGGAACGAAATCTCGGCGACTGAGGCGGAAGTAGCGAACGCACTCATGCTCATCAACGAGTATTACGAAAGGGGATTCGACTTCCTTCCCGTGGATATCTATAAATCCCACGCGACAAAGTTTGTTCCCGAAAACGGAAAGATTCGCCTGCCGTTCGCCTGCCTGCCCGGTCTCGGAGGAGCTGCCGCGGAAAACATCATGAACGCAATGCAGTCCGGCTCGGTGTTCTCCGTGGATGAGCTGAAAACGAAGGGAAAGGTATCAAAATCCGTCCTTGACCTGCTCGAGAAAAACGGCGCGCTTCGCGGAATGTCAAAAACAAATCAAATATCAATGTTCATGTAACAAAAAAACGGCTTGACGCACTGTGAAAAATCAGTGACCAAGTCGTTTTCTTTATATTAGAGATTATTCAAGCTCGAACGCGCCGGTGTAAAGCTGATAATATACGCCCTTTTCCGCAATGAGCTTATCGTGGTTTCCGCGCTCTATTATGCGTCCGTGGTCGAGCACCATGATGACGTCGGAGTTCATGACTGTCGAGAGCCTGTGAGCGATAACGAATACCGTTCTGCCTTCCATCAGCTTATCCATACCGCGCGAAACTATAGCCTCGGTTCTCGTGTCAATGGAGGACGTAGCCTCGTCGAGAATCATCACAGGCGGGTCTGCAACGGCGGCACGTGCTATCGCAATGAGCTGACGCTGACCCTGAGAGAGGTTTGCGCCGTTTCCGCTGAGCTCAGTGTTGTAGCCTTCCGGAAGTCTTGTGATGAAGTCGTCCGCACCCGCGAGCTTTGCAGCTTCCTTGCATTCCTCGTCAGTCGCGTCAAGTCTGCCGTAGCGTATGTTTTCGAGAACAGTTCCCGTGAACAGGTTCGTGTCCTGCAAAACTATACCGAGCGAGCGTCTTAAGTCTGCTTTCTTTATCTTGTTTATATTTATTCCGTCGTAGCGAATCTTTCCGTCCGCGATGTCGTAGAAGCGGTTGATGAGGTTTGTTATCGTCGTCTTGCCCGCACCTGTAGCTCCGACAAACGCGACCTTCTGACCGGGTTCGGCATAAACGGTGACGTCTGTGAGAACCTGCTTCTTTCCGTCATATGAGAAGTCAACGTCAAACAAACGAACGTCGCCTGCGAGAGGAGTGTAGGTTATGGTACCGTCTCCGTGAGGATGCTTCCATGCCCAGCGGTGAGTTCTCTTTGTAGTTTCGGCAACTGTTCCGTCGGGAGAAATCTCTGCGTTGACAAGGGTAACATATCCGTCGTCTGTCTCGGGCTGCTCATCCATCAGTGAGAAGATTCTCTCCGCGCCTGCCGTAGCCATAGCAATGGAGTTTACCTGCTGTGAGAGGTTGTTTACGTTTCCCGTGAACTGCTTTGTCATGTTGAGGAACGTTACAATTATACTGATGCTTATCGGAAGACCGGATATGCTGAAGTTCGGCACATTGTAAACGAGAAGCGCTACGCCGACAAGTGCAGTGAGAACATAAAGCAGGTTTCCGACGTTCATGATTATCGGACCGAGTGAGTTTGCGTATGCGTTTGCGCGGTATCCGTCTTCAAACAGAGCCTCGTTCAGCTTGTCAAAGTCCTCTTTAGCTTTTTCTTCGTGGTTGAATACCTTAACGACCTTCTGACCGCTCATCATCTCCTGCGCGAAGCCTTCGACCTTGCCGACTGCAATCTGCTGACGAACGAAGTACTTTGATGAGCCGCCGCCTATCTTCTTTGAGATGAGGAACATAACGACAACGCCGAGCAGTACGAGAAGCGTGAGCCATCCGCAATAGTATATCATTATTCCGAGAACTACAAGAACTATAGCGCCGGAACGGAGAAAAGCGGGAAGTGCCTGTGAAACGAGCTGACGGAGAGCGTCAATGTCGTTTGTGTAGTAGCTCATGATGTCGCCGTGACGGTGAGTATCGAAATACTTTATCGGGAGATCCTGCATATTGTCGAACATTGTCGTTCTGAGCTTGCAGAGGAAGCCTTGAGTGATGAACGCCATGAGCTGAGTGTAAAGCACCATCGCGGCGATAGAGATAACGTACAGCACCACAAGGAGAATGACGAGCGGAACTATCTCACGGCTTGCCCCATCCCAGTCGCCTGTCTTGTACCATACCTCGATAATGCTGAGTATCTTCTGCTGGAATACCGCGGGAATGGACGAAACAGCCGCAGAGAAAACGATACATACAGCGGTGATAATAACCATTGCCGGGGAGAATTCATACAGCATTTTTATTGTTCTGCCGAGGGATTTAACTTTGATTTTAGGCTTTTTGTTTTCCTTATTCATTATCTCCGCCTCCTCTCGTCTGCTGTTCATATACTTCGCGGTAGATTTCAGATGACTTCAGAAGCTCGTCGTGAGTTCCGATGTCGGCAATCTTACCGTTGTCAAGCACAATTATCCTGTCCGCGTTTTCTACCGACGAGATACGCTGTGCTATGATGATTTTTGTGGTTTCGGGAATGTATTTCTCAAATCCCATGCGTATGAGCTTGTCTGTCTTTGTGTCGACCGCGCTTGTGGAGTCGTCAAGGATGAGTATCTTCGGCTTTTTGAGAAGAGCACGAGCGATACATAGCCTCTGCTTCTGACCGCCGGAGACGTTTGTGCCGCCTTGTTCTATCATCGTGTCATATCCGTTCGGGAAAGCAGAAACAAATTCATGTGCCTGAGACAGCTTGCAAGCCTCTTCTATTTCGGCATCAGTTGCGTTTTCGTTGCCCCAACGCAGGTTATCCTTAATCGTTCCCGCAAAGAGCACGTTCTTCTGAAGCACCATAGCAACGGAGTCGCGAAGTGAGGTCAAATCATAGTCCTTTACATCCACACCGCCGATTTTGACCTGACCTACTGTAGCGTCATAAAGTCTGGGGATAAGCTGAACAAGCGTGGATTTACTTGAGCCTGTGCCGCCGATTATGCCTATAGTCTCGCCTGACTTTATGTGGAGATTAATGTTCTCAAGCGCATACTTTTCGGCAGCTGCGGAATACTTGAAGCTAACGCCCTCAAAGTCTATCGAGCCGTCCTTTACGTTTTCCACGGGATGAGCGGGGTTTGCAAGTGAAGACTTTTCGCAAAGCACTTCGTCAATACGTCTCGCTGATTCAATAGACATTGTCACCATGACGTAAATCATTGAAAGCATCATTAGCGACATAAGTATTGATACGCCGTATGTGATTAGCGCGGAAAGCTGACCTACGTCAAGCGTCGCACCCTGTGTAGAGATAACGGTTTTTGAGCCGATGAGCAGTATTACCGCCATGTTGAAATAAAGGCATAGCTGCATGAGGGGATCGTTCAGCGCGACTATTCTCTCGGCGTGAGTAAAGTCTTTTCTGATGTCGTCGGCAGCGTTTCCGAATTTCTTCTTTTCGTAGGATTCACGAACGAAGCCCTTGACGGTACGCATAGCCATCACGTTTTCTTCGATGGATTCATTCAGCTTATCGTATTTTTTGAATACCGAGCGGAAAGCGGGCATTGCTTTTTTTGCTATCATGATAAGACCGAACGCAAGAATCGGAATAACAACAACAAATGTAACCGCGAGAGCACCGCCCATGTAGAACGACATAATTATTGAGAAGATAAACATGAGAGGGGAGCGGATTGCGGTTCGGATTATCATCATAAACGACATCTGCACGTTTGAAACATCCGTTGTCATTCTTGTAACAAGGGATGCCGAGGAAAACTTGTCGATGTTCTCAAACGAAAAATCCTGAATCTTGTAGAATATGTTCTTTCTGAGGTTTTTCGCGAATCCTGCCGAGGCTTTTGATGCGGTAAATCCGGCAAGTCCTCCGCAGGTAAGAGAAATGCACGCCATAATAAAAAGAATACCGCCGTTTTTGGCAATATCCGACATATTACAGCCTGCCTTGATGTTGTTGATAAGGTTGGCAATGATGAAAGGCATCAGAGCTTCGATTACAGCCTCGCCTATAATAAATATGGGAGTAAGTATGGTAGGCAGCTTGTATTCTCCGACGCTTTTCAGCAGTCGTTTTATCATATAGGTACCTCCTGATATTAATTTTTTCACTATTATTTTACTAATAAAAAAACGAATGTCAATAGGCAATATGACACTCATTTTTTTAAATCTATGGAATTGTTTCTACACAGGTATGAACTTTGTTTTAGTAATTAGAGTATTTGCTTTTTATTAAGGCTATGTCACCTTTAATGTCTGTTGATATGTCGAAAACATAGGACAGACCGATATAGCCCGTCCTGATTTTCTTTTATTCAACTGATTGTGAATTGGTTACTGCAATCCATCCAAGTTCCTCAAGCTTGGTAAGTGTATCGGCAGGAATATCCGATAAATCACCCTCCGACAGCTTTTCAATGCTGCAAAAAGTGGTCACTGCAGGATATGTTTCAAGCAAAATGCCGTGAACGGCTTTAACTCTGTCGCCAGCGGTAAATTTGGAGAAAATGCTGTTATCACCGTCCTCTGGAGTTAATTCCGTGGGTCCGTAATTATCTATGATAAGCAAATAGCTTCCGTTGGTGCAAGGCAAAAAGAAACCTTCAGATACCATTGTATCAGTATTATCGGCTATATCTGTTTCACTGACCTCTGCTAATGTTGTTTCATATCCTTTTCCGACAGTTTTGCTGAATGTTATGGGATTTCCGTCAGAATCCCAATAATTCGCTCCGTCCATATTATCCGATACAGAGCTTTTTCCGCAAGCTGTCAAGCAAGTTACAAGAGCTAAGATTAAAAGTGAATTTTTATAACGCATATAAATTCCTCCATATTGAAAATACTCTTTTTAAGGTTTCTGTATATAAAACAAACCGATGCACAAATTTTTTTCATAATAACTATAATTTCGGCGCATTATACAGCTTAACCCCCGTTATATTTAAGTAAAATAACCAAAATTATGGTGTAGCAGGGCGGTTAGGTATCATTGCATTTGTTTCTGTCATAGGATAGTTTATAGCATAGTTCAGCATTATTTCTTCTTTATTTTCTCGACTATCGTGAGCAAAATTAACGAAGTTATGCCATACAATATAGTTACCTAAATACTTGGTCGAAACTCCATTAAACTTTTTTATGAAGTCTTTGAGCCTACTATGATAGTTGTTAATATGTTGAATATGATAGTTTCCTTTTTTACCCTTGCCACCCGCTATTTGCACAAGTTCTATCTTGTTATCCTTTGAAAACTTCTGATATGCCTTTTCTCCGTCAGTGCAAAGAATAGCACTGCTTGTTATTCTTCCGTCAAAAACCCTGTGCATTGTTGATACTGTAGGTTTTCCAAGCGTTGCAGGTTTTCCAACAGATAGTCCATCCTTATTCACGGCACAAGGAACGCATACTTTATCATTTGATAGTCCACGCTTTTTTGACTTTCCACCTCTTGAATGGCTTTTACGGGGCATTACAAAGGTCTTGCTTTTCTTATGATTACCCTTGAAAGATTGCTTGAAATATGTTTCGTCAGCTTCTACGATGCCATCAAGTTCTACTTCGTTCATCATATTTGTAAGAGCGTCAAGAATTTTATGCCTCCAACGGAAAGCCGTATTCTTATGAATACCACATTCATCAGCCGACTGACGAACAGTAAAACCATTCATCATACAGTTAATGTACTTCTGCCAAGTTGTAAGGTCTTTTCGTGTACCCGATACAATAGAGTTTGTGGTTATTGTAAAGTAATATTTGCAATCATTGCAAAAATATTTCTGTGTGTTATACTTATCCTTACGATGCCCGTCCTTCTTAACATTAAGACTACCACAAAGAGTACAATGGCAATGATTATTAGCATAACGCTTTGCCGTCAATAAAGCCTTTAAATCGGATGGATGCCCTGATAACTCTTTATCTACTCTTTTGAGCAACTTCCTTAATTCAGTTTTCGTCAAATCTTTAAGCATATTTTCTATATCTTTTAATGTTGCCACACTAATTCCCTCCGATACAAAATAGACTTTTACTATCATATATATCGGCATAAATCGGCAAAACTTTAACATATAACAGACATTAAAGGTGACATAGCCTTTATTAATAGTTCATACACATTGGACTTGTCAAAAAATACAAAATTCACTTCCGCGCCTAATCAAGCATAATGTCGTTTTCGGTCAGCAGAACCTTGCAGTCCTCGATTCTCCGCGCGGCTTCATCCGACTGCTCCGTGAATAAATCCGGGTCAAGACGAGCCATTGTGCCTCTTTCATATGCATCGTAGTTGGATTTTATATTGTTGTGCGGCTTTGAGAAGAACACTTCGTCGGAGATAAACGAGCCTATCGCAAGATGAGTCTGCTCGCACACAAATCCGCTTTCGGCTTCAAGCAGATTCTGTCCGAACATGACAGCCTTGTCGTTATGTATTCCGAGAAGGCAGAGAAGCGTCGGTAGAACGTCCATGTGTCCGCCGGCTATGGTTTTTGTTTCGGTGATTCCGGAGCCTGGGATGTGTATGATAAGCGGAACATTGAAAACATCAAAGATATTGTAGTCTCTGCCGAACGTGTCCTTAAACCTCGTCGTGTTGTTCGAGTCGGTGTTGGAGAGAGCATAATGGTCGCCGTATATTACGATTATGGAGTTATCATACAGTCCGCATTCTTTAAGCCCCTCTATAAACTCTCCGATAGCGCGGTCGGTGTAGTTTACCGCCTGAACATAGCAGCCGAAGAGAGTGCCGTTGTCGCTTTCCTTTACCGTGATGTCCCTGTCCTTGAGCGGAATTCCGTAGGGGTAGTGGGAAGAAACCGTTATCATAAAGGAATAAAACGGCTCTTCGTATGTCTTTATCTTCTCAAGAGACTGGCGGAACATTTCTTTGTCGGAAAGTCCCATGGGGAACATATCGGTTTGTTCAAAATCCTCGAGCGCGGTGAAGTCGTCAAAACCCTGCTTAACATAAGCCTTTCTGCGGTTCCAGAACGAGCCTTCGTATCCATGGAAAGCGTGCGCTCCGGTGTATCCGCTGTTTTTGAGAAGGAACGGAAGTCCGTAGAAGTCGTTGTTTTCGTATTTTACGTAAGCGGCTTCGGATTCGGGTGCGAAAAGGGAATTGTTCACCGCAAATTCTGCGTCCGATGTGTTTCCGCCGCCTATCTGATAGGAGTAGTTATTAAAATATATAGTATCGTGCGCTATCATGGCGTTGAGGTTCGGCATAATCTCCTGACCTTCGTATGACGTGCCGATAACAAAATTCTGGAGCGCTTCGACCTGGATTATAAACACGTTCCTGCCCTCAGCCACACCGTAGTATTCGCTGTCGGAGTAGTCGGGGGAGGCGTATTTCGTCTTGTCGACAGTATAGTCCACCGTTGCATTCGAGAGCGTGGTGTAAAAATCCTTCGTGTGATAGCAGAACAGCTCGTTCACCATGTACCTTGCTTCAAATTCCGGATAAACAAACGGCATTACTAAAACGGCGCACATCAGAACACACGCGGGAATATAATAAGCCTTGACTCTTACCTTTCTCGAGAGCTTTTCGTACAGCCGCTCAAAATGACGTCTCAGATAAGCTCGGTTGATGCGGTAGATGAACCAGAAGGGCAAATCAAAAATCAGCATGACGTGGCGCAGCTTAACAAGACGCTCTACAGTGTCGGATATTTTTCCGATCTGCCATGCCATTGAGAGAAGCGCAGCCGACGGCATTTTTGAAGCGTAGGAGTAATACACCGCGTCAACCGCCATGAACACTGACATCACGGAATATATGACCATGGTAAAAGTCTTTGCGGCTTTAGGAGAGACAAGCGCGACAAGAGAAAACAGTGCGAGGAAAATACCGCTTGTCATAGCCGCAAAAAGAGGAGGGAAGGACGCGAGCGAGACATGACTGTAAAACGAATACGATTTTATGTAAATAAGCAGACAAACGAGTGCTATATAAATTACATCGGAGACGGAAAGAGCGCGATTTTTGTTATTCATTATTAAATTAAACCTTAAACAACGTGATACAACCCATTATATACGAAATCCGCCCGATAATATATAGACAAAAGCTACAAAATGTCTGGCTGAAACAGTTTTTTTTCGGACAAAGACAAAACTCCCGACCGTTTAAGCCGAGAGTTTCATAGCTTTGTTATATTACTTGTTTATCTTCCAGTTCTTTGCGATAGCGGGAATCTTTACAAATTCGGTCTTGCCGGGGCAGAGAGGATACATACCGAGGCAGGAGAAAATGTACCATGCAGCCATTGTGCCGTTGTCTTCGTCTCCCGGGAATCCGTCGTCATCGGAGGAGAACGCTTCGAGAGCCATCTTGTGTACCCAGCAGCGAGCCTTTTCGGTTTCGCCGAGGTAAGCGTAGATGTAGGGAATATGGAACGAAGGCTGGTTTGAAATAGCACACTGACCGTAGTCGACAGCCGCCATTTCAGTCATCTCGTGAATTTCTCCGCCGTAGCCGTGAACTCTGTAGTTGGGAGCTGTCGCGAAGAATTTATCAAGCTTTTCTATGAGCTTGTCCTTGCCGCCCATGAGCTCAGCCAGACCCTCGATATCGTGAGGTACTGCGAATGAGGACTGCCATGCGGAAGCTTCGGTGTATTCGCCGCCCCACTTTATTGGATCAAAGTCGTCAGCCATCTTGCCTGCTTTGTCTTTTCCTCTCATGAAGCCGGTTTCCTTATCAAATATGTTCGCGTAGTTTTTAGCTCTCTTTTCGTATTCGGGAACAAGGTCGTTTCTGCCGAGAGCCTTTGCAACAACCGCGATGCACCAGTCGCCGTAAGCCGCGTCAAGTGTGAGGTTAACGCTTTCACGGAATTCGTCGCGGGGAACATAGCCGTACTTGCAGTAAAGCTCAGCACCGTTGCGTCCGAAGCGCGGGAGAGGTCCGTTGTGGTTTGCGTGGTTGAGCATACCCTCGAGAGCGTCTTCCCAAACCTTTCTTGAACCGATATTGTTTACTACGGCTGTAGCAATAACCGCGTCAATGAGAGTTGAGGGCATACAGCCGACTTCGCCGATGGATATCCATCTCGGGAGCCAACCGCATTCCTTGTAGTCGCCAACGAAGCCTTCGAGCATTTCGGCAAATTCGTCGCGTGCGATAAGAGTGAACAGCGGATAAACGGTGCGGTATGTGTCCCAGAATCCGTTGTCGGTGTAGCGAACTCCCTCGTGAATGCTGCCGTCAATGGGAGTGTAGTGAACTATCTTGCCGCTCATGTCGTATTCGTAGCACTTGTGCGGGAAGAGGAATGTGCGCCACAGACAGGTGTAGAAGGTCTTTGTGGTCTTCTCATCGTCGAATTCAGCGTCGATTCTTCCGAGGTGCTCTTCCCAGATAGCGTCGTTCTGAGCTTTTACTTCGTCAAAAGAAGCACCGGAAACTTCACGGTCGATAACAGTCTCCGCAATTTCATCGGAAATATAAGAGGTGCCGAGAGCATATTCAACAGTCTTTGAGTTCAGCGCGATGTGGATGTACGCTCTGTCCGTTCCGTTTTCGCCGATTTTTGTCTTGGAGAAGTCAACGTCGCCTTCCTTGAAACGGAGAACGAAGTGCATCTTGAATTTTTCAGCTATATCTTGAGTGTGACCGTCGGTCCATCCTATAACTTCATTCTTTTCGGGAACGAGAGTGTAGCCGTAGTTTCCCTTGAGGGGGAGAAGTGAGAGACAGGAGGGTCTGTCGCAGTCGAATGTGAGACGGCAAACAGCGCCGCGCTCGGTAGGAGTAAGCTCAAAATTGCACATGGAACGGAGGAATCTCAATTTCAGGTAAGAAGGAGTCATAACGGTTTCCTTCGGTCTGTATCCGCCCCATGCTCCGCCTGCATTTGACGCGATAATATCGTTCTGGGGAGTCATAAGAACAGTGCCGTAGTCGTCGATCCACGGGCTGGGCTGGTGAGTGAGTCTGATACCCTCAATGCTGTGTGATTCGGGATTGAAGTACCAGCTGCCGTTTCTCTCGGTCTGAGGAGCGAACGCAGCCATACCGAAAGGACGCTGTATAAGCGGGAGCGTATTGCCCTGAGAAAAACGAGGTACAGATTTTGTACCCTGCTTAATGTTTACAAGATCAATTCTTGCCATGTTGATTCTCCTGAAAGTTAATATATAGTTTTTTGCCGTTGTCTTCATTATACAGTAAAACGCGGAATAATACAAGACCGATACGCAAATTATCCGTAAACAAAAATCAAAAGTCAAAGGTCAAAGAAAGTCACAAAAAACTTAAAATAGTTTGATTCAGTGAGAATACGCGAGAAAAACTATTGCTAAATCAAAATAAATTCCGAACCGCGGTGAAATTTGACTTTATTTGACTTTGACTTACACTGACCTATGATGTATAATATAGACATAATGAAGGACAAGGAAAGTCAAAGACAAAATCCTTCATGAGGGGAGGTGCAAATCAAATGATACTGTCAGACCATATAGCGTCGCTCATTGAAGAGATGCTGAAGGAAGGCGGCGGAAGCGCGGAAGTCAAGCGAAACGACTTAGCGGCGAAGATAGGATGTGTCCCGAGCCAGATAAACTACGTGATAACGTCAAGATTCACTCCCGAAAAAGGATACGTTATCGAGAGCAGAAGAGGCGGCGGCGGATACATCAGAATCATTCGCGTGCAGATGACAAAAAGCGATTATCTGATGCACTTCTTCCAGTCTATCGGAAATGAGCTTGACGAAAAAACCGCGAGAGTCTACCTCAGAAACCTGTTTGAGAGAGGACTTATAACGGAGCGTGAAGCCAAAATAGCGATGGCGTCAATGTCGGATGCGTCACTCGATAAGTGTCCGGCAGAAAAACGTGATGCTGCCCGGGCGGATATGCTCAGGCACATTACAATGCTTTTAATGATGTAAACAAAAACATATATTATAGATACACGGAGGAATTTTATTATGCTGTGTGAAAGATGCAAGAAGAACGAAGCTACATTTTATTATCATGAAAATATAAACGGTAAACAGAAGACCTACAGACTTTGCCCCGAATGCGAAGCTGAAATGGAAAAGAACGGCGAGCTTAAAGAATTTGACGCCGACAAGATGTTTGAAGGATTTGACTCATTCCTGACCTCTCCGTTTGGTGAAATGCACAACCTGCTTTCAAGTATGTTCGGCGGAAACGAAGCAAAGCAGCTCTCCTCTCCCGCAAAGAAGGAAGACAGCGAGAAGAAATGCCCTGTCTGCGGAACTACATTCAGAGAATTCGCCGAGAACGGTATGGCAGGCTGCCCGACCTGCTACGAGACATTCGCGGATGAGCTCAGACCGACGCTCGGCAAGGTTCACGGACATACTTCCCATATAGGCAGAGCACCGGCAAGATATAAGGAAAAGCTCGACACAAAGAAGCACATTTCGGAGCTTGAAGCCGAACAGAAGGAAGCCGTAAAGAACGAGGATTACGAAAGAGCCGCTCAGATCAGAGACGAGCTGAAAGCGCTCAGAAATTCACTTTAACAAAACGAGCGAACGACGGACAGAAAAGAGGTAAATTTTATGTGGTACAAGAACAGTGGTAACGATAACGATGTTGTGCTCAGCTCAAGAGTAAGACTGGCGCGTAACCTCAGCGAATATCCTTTTGCCGAAAAGCTCACAAAGGAACAGGCAGAGGAAATTATAAATAAAGTAAAAACCATCTACAGCGAAAACGACGGCTGGACTGCAACGGATATGGAATCTCTTGATGAGGCTCACCGCGGAGCGCTTGTAGACAAACACCTTATCAGCGATGAGTTTTCTCGCAAGAAAGGTCCTGCATACTTCATAGAAAATGACGAGCGCGGCGTGTATATTATGGTTCTCGAGGAGGATCATCTCCGCATTCAGTCTGTTGTTGCCGGACTTGACCTTACGAAAGCTGCCGACGCCGTATATGCAGCCGATGATATGCTCGACAAAGGCGCGGATGTTGCGTTTAGTGAAAAGCTCGGCTATATCACCCACTGCCCGACAAACCTTGGTACGGGTATGAGAGCTTCCGTAATGCTTCATCTTCCGGCTTACACAATGTCGGGTTACATGAGAAGCCTGTCGTATGAGCTTGCAAGAATGGGCTTTACTATCCGCGGAATGGACGGCGAAGGCTCGGATTCAGTAGCGTATATCTATCAGATAGCTAACGAAGCAACTCTCGGCATGAGCGAGGAAGAAACCATATCAAAGCTCGACGGCATAGTAAAGCAGATCGTCGCCAAGGAAAGAGAGCTGAGAAAGTCGCTGTTTGAGGACAGACGCGAAATATCACCGAAAAAGCAAGACGCGATATCGGCGTTATAATGTATGCCGGTCACCTTACCTACGGTGAAATGCTTGCTATGTACTCCGAGATTAGACTCTGTGCCGCTATGGGATACCTAAGCGTTCCGGTAAATCTCCTTGATGAAATGCTTGTCGAGTCAATGCCCGATATGCTTTCAACGAGCGGAGCGGACGTAAAGTCACCTCACGGAAGAGACACGGCAAGAGTAGCACACGCAAGAGAAATAATCGGTCAGGTAAAGCTTGCATAATTAAATGGCATGAATAAATGACAGTCGGCGGCGAATATAATAATGTAATGATTCACCGACAGCTGTGCAGAGATACGCAGAGCTTAGGAAGCTTCTGATTTATTCAGAGTATCCTTAGGAGGTTCTGCGTATTTCTTTCTTTAAAGAGAGGGGGAAAAACATGAATATAGGATTTACTAAAAAGGCTCAGAGCGCACTGAATAAAGCACTGTACTTTGCGTCTCAAATGGGACACACATCGGTGGGAAGCGAGCATCTTCTTCTCGGGCTTTTGTCTGAGGGCGACGGAATAGCGTGCCGTGTCCTTGAAGAAAGAGGCGTCACATACGACAAGACCTACGAGCTTCTTGAAGAAAACGTGGGTATCGGAGACGCGACCATACTAAATCCCGGCGACATCACTCCGCGGACTAAGAAGATAATCGAAGCCTCTGCGGGTGTGGCGGTAAGAATGAAAAACGGCTACATCGGCACGGAGCATCTTCTTCTTGCGCTTTGCGATGAGCCCGACTGTTTTGCTTCCCGTCTCATTACGGAGCAGGGCGCAAATCCGTCCGAGATAAAGCGCGATATCATGGCATATTTCGGCTCATCCGAGGAAAAGGGAGCGGAAAGTGCAAAATCAAGCGACAATGAAATATCCGACGCGCCCACACTTAACTCATACGGCAGAAATCTTTGCGCAATGGCTCGTGAGGGAAAGATAGACCCGATAATAGGGCGCGACAACGAAACTCAGCGTGTTGTGCAGATTCTCTCCCGCAGAACGAAGAACAATCCCTGTCTGATAGGCGAACCCGGAGTCGGCAAAACAGCGGTGGTAGAAGGACTTGCGCAGAGAATAGTCGACGGAAACGTACCCGATACGCTGAAAGACCGCATTATTGTGACGCTTGACGTGTCCGCTATGATAGCCGGAGCAAAATACCGCGGTGAATTTGAAGAGAGAATGAAAAACGTGATGGCGGAGGTAAGAAAAGACCCGCGAATCATCCTCTTCATAGACGAAATACACACGATAATAGGAGCGGGTGGAGCTGAGGGAGCTGTCGACGCGGCAAACATCATAAAGCCTGCCCTCGCTCGCGGAGAAATGCAGGTCATCGGCGCAACTACAATCGACGAATACAGACGCCACATAGAAAAAGACGCCGCGCTTGAGAGAAGATTCCAATCGGTCATGGTGGGAGAGCCTACGCCTGAGGAAGCGGAGCAGATACTCTTCGGACTGAGGGATAAATACGAAGCACATCACAAGCTGAAAATAACGGATGAAGCGATTAAAGCCGCGGTGTCTTATTCCGTCAGATATATCAGCGACAGATATCTTCCCGACAAAGCGATAGACCTCATTGACGAAGCCGCAAGCCGCAAGAGAATAAACGCGTTCAGTGCCTCTCCTGATTTGAAGGCGATGGAGAACAAGCTGAAAGCGCTCACAGCCGAAAAGGAAGAAGCGATACTTTCCGAAAACTACGAAGCCGCGGCAAAGCTCAGAGATGAAGAAAAGAAGCTCGGCGAAGAGCTGAAAGCAAAGAAAAACATCGGAGATAAGCAGAAGCAGCCCACGGATTCTCTTGAAATAGGAGAGGGAGACATACAGGAAATCGTCACAAGCTGGACGGGAATTCCCGTAAAAAAGCTGGCGGAAGAAGAAAGCAGCCGTCTTTTGAACCTTGAGACTATACTCAAAGAGCGCGTTGTCGGTCAGGATGAAGCCGTAGAAGCGGTGTCACGTGCGATAAGACGCGGCAGAATTGGACTTAAAGATCCTCACAGACCCATAGGTTCTTTCATATTCCTCGGTCCTACGGGAGTCGGCAAAACGGAGCTTTCAAAGGTACTCGCGGACGTTATGTTCGGTGATCCATCGGCTATGATAAGAGTGGATATGTCGGAGTACATGGAAAAACACAGCGTGTCGAAGATGATAGGCTCGCCTCCTGGATATATCGGATATGATGAAGGAGGTCAGCTTACGGAAAAGATACGCCGCAGACCGTATTCAGTTGTTCTGTTTGACGAGATAGAAAAGGCGCATCCCGATGTGTGGAGCCTGCTTCTACAGATACTTGAGGACGGAATACTGACGGACGCGCAGGGAAGACGTGTGGACTTCAAAAACACTATAATTATCATGACGTCAAATGTCGGTGCGCAGTCCATTATTGAGCCGAAAAAGCTCGGATTCACCGACAACAACGACTACCGCGCAGAAGACAGCATGAAATCCTCTGTTGTGAGCGCGCTGAAGCAAACCTTCAAGCCGGAATTTTTGAACCGTGTGGACGAGATAATAATCTTCAATAAATTAAGCGACGAGAATATACGTGAAATAACGGGAATAATGCTCGGCGAGGTAAAGAAGAGGATCGAATCCCTCGGCATTGAGATAACCTTCGACGACAAGGTGATATCATTCCTCGCAAAAGAAGGCTTTGACCCCATATACGGAGCAAGACCTCTCAGACGCGCGATTGTCAGAAAAATCGAAGACTCGTTCAGCGAAGAAATGCTCAAAGGAAAAATAAAAGCCGGAGACGAAATCGAATGCACGGCGGAAGAGGGAAGAGTTGTATATAAAAACGTGAGTGATAGATCCGAAAAAACGGAAGAAAAGCTTACGGTATAAGCGAAAAATAAGCAGCAAAAGCAGTCTCGGAGACAAAAACGGTTTCGGGATTGCTTTTTTATTTTTTGAAATACGCGAAATAACATAAAATGTAGTAAAAGGTAAAAAAAGTAAGTTTAAATTTTGGCGGAAAAAACGATAAATATGCGCTTGACATAGGTAAAAAATGGGTGTATAATTCCACCGAAAATTTTTACCGAAAGCTGCGGTATATTATATGAGCAAAAGAATATTCACCGTTCCGGATATTTATACTGAATTTCAGTGTAAAGCCGGAGCATGCCGAAAAACCTGCTGTCACGGATGGCACATTACCCTTACTATGAAGGAGTACTACGCGCTTATAGGACTTGACTGTTCTCCCGAGCTGCGCAGAAGGCTTGACGGCGGGGTGTATATGCTCGATATGCCGAAAAGCGAAAGATACGCCGAGTTTGCGAAAAACTACATAGGGGACTGCAAAATGCACGGTGACGACGGTCTTTGCACCATACAATGCGAATGCGGAGAGGATGTTCTGCCGTCAGTTTGCAGGTATTATCCCAGAAGTCCGAAGACTCTGCACGCATCCGAATGCTCGATGTCCGCATCATGCGAAGAAGTTTGCGAACAGCTGATGAAACGCCGCGAGAAAATGACCTTTAAGCCGGTAGAGCTTGAATTCAAGTACGAGCTTCCCGAGGCGGTCGACAGCTTTGTCACAAGAGTGTACGGCAGGATAAGAGACGTGCTTTTCGATGTGATGCAAGACAGAACTATCCCATTCACCTCCCGCCTGCAAAAGCTCATAAAAGCCGCGCAAGCCATATCCGAACCCGTGAAAAAGCAGTCTGAAACCGAGCTTGAAGCGGCAATAGAATCTTGCACCCACCCATTTGAGCCGAATATATATTCATCCCCCGACAAAGACGCACTAAACGCGGTAAAGCATATCTTCTCCCGTCTCGGCGAACGTTTCCCGCTTGATAAATATACCGAAAGCGTGGATAATATTACATTCGCCGAATACGAAGAGAAAGAAAAGAAGTTCCGCGAATCTCACCCTGATTTTGACGTAATGCTCGAGCAGCTGTTTGTGAATCACGTGTTTTATATGGGATTTCCGTTTATCTCGGGCTACGGAAGCGGACTTGACGTTTATTCTTCTGCCGTATCGCTTGTGACACTGTACGCGGTTCTGAAAGTATGTGCCGCAGCCATGATGAACGACGGCTCGTTTGATGAACTGTCGGACGTCGCCTCGGATATATTCAAGATGGTTGAAACCTCAAATTACTACCTGTGCGCCGCCGCTCTTGCTCATGAAACGGAATTTGACACACCGGATAAGCTCTCGTCCCTTTGCAGCCTGTAAATAATCTTCCGCAGTAACAAAAGCTGCAGTTTTTTTGTGTTCATTAAAAAATCAGCACGTTTATTGACTTGAAGTTTAAGATGTGATAAACTTTGTTATGTTAAATAATGCGATTGGATAGAAATATGATATACAGAATAATGATAGTCGAGGACGACGAGGTCATAAGCAGTGCGACGGCTAAGCATATCGAAAAATGGGGATTTGACGTATACACGGTTGAAGACTTCTTTAACGTGAAAAAGGAATTCGACGAGTTTTCTCCGCATCTTGTGCTGATTGACCTGATGCTTCCTTTTTATAACGGATATCACTGGTGTCAGGAGATTAGAAAAACCTCAAATGTGCCGATTATCGTGATATCCTCCGCTTCCGACAGCATGAATATGGTTCTTGCAATGAATATGGGAGCGGACGACTTTATCGCGAAGCCGTTTAACCTTGAGGTGCTGTGCGCGAAGGTACAGGCAGTTCTGCGCAGGACCTACAACTATACCGCGGCGAACGTTAAGCTGACTCACGGCGGGGCGGAGCTTGATACGGAATCGGCTGCGCTTTTATATAATGATGAGAGAATAGAACTGACGAAAAACGAGCTGCGTATACTTCAAACTCTGATGCAGGCGGATGGAATCGTGAGCCGCGACACACTAATGGAAAAGCTCTGGGAGACGGACAGCTTCATTGACGAAAACACGCTCAGCGTCAACGTGGCGAGACTGCGGAAAAAGCTCGATTCAGCCGGACTTGTCGGATTCATCGTGACCAAAAAGGGACTCGGATATGAGCTGGCGTAATAATATTTTTTTCAGATACATAAAAAGCATAGCCGTAAACATAGTCATGTGTCTTGTGACGGCGGCTGTCTTTTCCGTGATATGCGTACTGTGGAGCTACGATATCAGAGCCGTGGCATATTCTCTTGTGCTGTGCGCCGCGATTGCAACAGTGCCGTTTTTCATAGGATATTATTCTTTCAAAAGCCGTGTAAAACAGCTTGAAGGCATAATCGGCGACTATGATACCGCCTGCGAAAGACTGCCGAGGGAAAAATCCGGCGCCGAGCGTGAATGGCATGAGATAGTGTGCTCCATGTTCACTGAGATGAAAAAGCGTGAGCGTGAAGCCGAAGAAAAGCTGAAAACAGCCGAGAACTACTATACCGCATGGGCGCATCAGGTGAAGGTTCCGATATCCGCGATACATTTGATACTTGCGGAAGCCGAGGACAGAACACGCCGTGATGTCGGAGCGGAGCTTACGCGAATCGAGCAGTACACTGACATGATAATGGCGTATGTTAGACTGGACAGCAGCTCGACCGACTACGTTTTCCGAGAAGTGTCACTTGACAGCGTAATAAAAAGCGTAATTCGCAAGTATTCGGGTATGTTTATCAGAAAAAAGCTGACGATATCGTTTGAGGACAGTTCAGAGAAGGTGCTTGGGGACGAAAAGTGGATATCTTTCATCCTTGAGCAGCTTTTGTCGAACGCCTTGAAATATACAAACCGCGGCGGGATAAAGATAAACGTGCAGAACGGAGTGGTTTCTGTATCTGACACTGGAATCGGCATAGCAAAAGAGGACATCCCACGCATATTTGAAAAAGGCTTTACCGGAATAAACGGCAGAACAAGCGGCGCGTCGTCGGGCATCGGACTTTATCTTATCAGAAGAGTGTGCTCCGAGATGGGATATTCCTTGTCGGTGGAGTCGGAACAGGGAGAGGGCAGTACGTTTACCGTTGACTTCTCGCGCAGTGAAATCGACCCGAACGATTGAGTCTACCCGAATGAGAAAAATAAAGAGAAGATTAAAAAGAAAACTAAACCTTACGTTTTTGTAAGATACGGGGCGGAAAATGTAAGCTGAAATTATGGCTGAGCGTTTCCGCCTTTGGTATAATAATGCCGTAAACAAAAAAGGACGGTAATTAACATGACAATTCTTGAAGTAAATAACATAAGCAAGGTTTATGTCACAAGATTCGGCGGCAACCGTGTAGAAGCTCTGAAAAGCGTATCGTTCGGAGTTGAAAAAGGCGAATACGTAGCGATAATGGGTGAATCCGGCTCGGGTAAGACAACACTGCTTAACATAATGGCGGCGCTCGACAAGCCTACAACGGGTGAGATAAGACTTGACGGACGACTGCTTTCCTCGGTCAAGGAAGAAAAAATGGCAGAGTTCCGCCGCGACAACCTCGGATTTGTGTTCCAGGACTTCAATCTTCTCGACACATTCTCGCTGAGAGATAATATCTTTCTCCCCCTCGTTCTTTCAGGACACAAATACAAGGAAATGGAGGAAAGACTTGAACCTATCGCGAAAAAGCTCGGTATAGCAACGCTGCTTGATAAGTTCCCCTACGAGGTTTCGGGAGGACAGAAGCAGAGAGCCGCAGTCGCAAGAGCTCTTATCACAAAGCCCATGCTTATCCTCGCGGACGAACCGACAGGCGCACTGGACTCACGCTCAACCGACGACCTGCTCCGCATTTTCTCCGATATAAACCGAGACGGACAGACTATCATCATGGTAACGCACTCCGTAAAAGCCGCAAGCCACGCTGGACGAGTTCTCTTTATCAAAGACGGCGAGGTGTTCCATCAGCTCTACAGAGGCGGCATGAACAACGAGGAAATGTACCGCAAGATATCGGATACCCTGACAATGCTCCAAACCGGAACACCTTCCGACGGCATAAACAGCGGGGAGGGCAGATAAATGAACGCGAGCTTCTATTTCAAGATAGCGAAAACCAACATCAAAAACAACCGCAAGATCTATTTTCCATATATTCTGACTTCCATCTGCATGGTTATGATAATGTACGTCGTCAGCTTCCTTGCAAATGACCCCATGATAGCGAAAAAATTTGCGGGCGGCGCGACATTGCAGGGACTGTTAAAGCTCGGCGTGTACATCATCATGATTTTCTCCGCACTGTTCCTGTTCTACACCAACAGCTTCATAACGAAAAGGCGCAAGCGTGAGTTCGGACTGATGAGCGTGCTAGGCATGGGCAAGAAGAATATTTCTCTCGTCATGCTGTGGGAAAACATAATCGTTGACTTTACAAGCATTGCCGTTGGTCTTGTCCTCGGTCTGCTTCTCTCCAAACTCGCACAGGGAGTTCTGTTCCATATACTTGGCGTATCTGCGGCTCCCCTTGACTTTTCCGTAAACCTCAAGGATATGCTCATGACTGTGCTTGTGTTCATCGTGATATTCGCGGTCATATTCTTCGATTCCATCAGACAGATAACCTTCACCAATACCATCGACCTGCTCCATTCCTCAAACAAGGGCGAGAAAGAGCCGAAAGCAAACTACATCATGGCTGTTATCGGCGTGGTGTTCCTCGGGGTGGGATATGCTCTCTCTCAGCTCGTACAGCAGGCGTATTCTGCAATATCTCTGTTCTTTGTGGCGGTGATATTCGTTATAGTCGGAACATACGCCCTGTTCATTGCCGGAAGCGTCGCACTTGCTAAGGTACTGAAGAAGAACAAAGCGTACTACTACAAACCCTCTCATTTTGTTTCCGTCTCCGGCATGACGTACAGAATGAAGCGCAACGGAGCGGGACTTGCGTCAATATGCATCCTCTCCACAATGGTTCTCGTAATGCTTTCCACAACGGTTTGTATGTTCGCGGGAGTTGAGAAGACTTCACAGCTGAGATACCCCATGGACGTCACAACAATGATAGGACTGAGCAATAGCACCGAAGAGGAATGCGCTGTGTTTGAAGCCGAAATGCATAAGAAAGCCGATAACTTAGGCGTTAAAATCGAGCGTGAGGTTGAATATAACACATGGAACGCATACGTTGAAGACAAAAACACGGGAGTTTTCCGCACGGGAGAAGCAAGCAGCGAGGTAAATCCCGTTCAGCTGAACTTCTTCTCAATAGACGCGTATAACGACACAAACCTCACAGGCGAGAAAATTTCACTCGGCGACGGAGAAGCGCTGATACTCACATACGACTGCGAATATAGCTTTGACACATTCGAAATAAACGACGTAAAGCTCAGTGTGAAGGAGGTTAAACCCACAAACGGAAACTTCACCTTCCTCGCGACACTGTTTTCAAACTCAATACCGCAAATATTAGTCTTCACAAACGACAGCGCCGCCGACTTATACAGACAGGTCAAAAATGTCAGTGATGGCGAAAAGTGCTACGTGAACAGGTATATCGGATGGGACGTTTCAGACTGCGACGACGAAACACTGGATCAGCTCTGCTCTGATATAAGACAAATATGGCTTGACGGAAATACCGCCGAAAACACGGACTGGACTTTGTCGACAGTATACACTGACACATACGTAAACGACTTCAATTATCAGGTAGCGACATACGGCGGACTATTCTTCCTTGCGATAATCCTAGGTCTTGTGTTCATCTCCGGCACAGTCCTCATAATGTACTACAAGCAGGTAACGGAAGGCTACGAGGACGCGGAGAGATACGAGATAATGAAAAAAGTCGGAATGACGGAGCGCGAGATAAAGAAGAGCATCAATTCACAGATACTTACCGTATTCTTCGCACCTCTCATAGCAGCGGGAGTCCACATAGCGTTCGCCTACAACATGATAAAGCTCATACTGAGAGTTATGGTAGCGGCGGCAGGCTCGGCATTCTTCTATACCACGCTCATATGCTACGCGGTCTTTGCGGTGTTCTATATCGCAGTGTACCTCATCACGTCAAAAGCATACTACAGAACAATAAGCTACGGTAAAACAGCCGCTCTCAACTAAACAAAAAATGGGTAAGACTAAACGCAGTCCTGCCCATTTTTTTAGTATTCAGATAAACATGAGAGTTTTCGCAGCCGTGTCAAGCTCCGCAGTCTTTCCGAGAGGGAGCACAGCGTGATTTCTTCCGTGACCGTAGTCCTCACAGTAAGCGGCGGCTATGTTGTTTCGTTTTGCGAATCTTTCAAGCATAGGGAACAGCTCGCTCGGTATGTTTGAGGAATAGTACCCGAACAGCACTCCGCGAACCTTGTCCATTATTTTATTCTGCGATATTGCGTTAAGATAGGTTGAGAAGCTTCTGACCGACTGGAACATATCGCATTCCTCGATTAAAAGAATGTAGTCGTCGTCCATGGAATACGGGTAAAATCTGCTTCCGAGGGTAAGAGCGAAATTCACCGAATATCCGCCGATGAGCCTGCCCGTGCATTTTCCCGCGTTTATCATAGTCCATTCGCTGTTCTTCTTAAATTCGTGTACGTTTCCATCTAAGAAATTCGACACGAACTGCATTTTGTCGTACTCGCTGACATTGCCGAACTCTCCCGGAGACTGACCGTAGAAAGCCGGTATTCCGGTGTTCGCGTATATTGCGTTCAGTATGGATGTGCCGTCGCTGTAGCTGAGAAAATACTTCGGATCTGCCTTTATTCCGTCGTAGTCAATGTAGGGAACAATGTCAACCGCTCCGAGTCCGCCGCCGAACAGAACCATTCTGACCTCCGGGTCGCGTATCATTGAGTTGAAGTCGCTTACTCTGTCTTCGAGACTTGCCGTGAATCCAAGCTCATCCCGATGAAAGAGGTTGTCCGCATACTTTACCCGAAGTCCGAGGTTTTCAAGTCCTTTTTTGAAGATATCGTAGTCATTCTTCACCGCAACATGCGACGGAGACACGATACCGATAACATCGCCTGTCTTTAAAACTTCCATTATCTGCCTCTTTTGTTCTGCTTCATTATCTCGTAAGCAAGCATTGACGCAGCGGATGCCGCCGAGAGTGAACCTCCGAACTGCCTGTCGTAGTCGATTCTCACAATGCAGTCAGCCTCGTCAAGAAGAGCGGAGGAAATACCTCTTTTCTCACCGCCGACAATAAGGAACACGGGTCGCGTCATGTCGCAGTCGAACGAGGAAACCGAGTCGCGTATTCCGGCGCAGACTACCTTGTAACCGCGGCTTTTGAAATATCTTGCTGCCCCCACTCCGTCACTGATAAAACAAGGGAGCATTTCCGATGTTCCTGCCGAAGAACGACAAACCACTCCCGCCGCACTGAGCCAGTTTCTGGGGGAAAGCACAATTCCGTCCACACCGCAGGCATAGAGAGAGCGTATTGCGTATCCGAAATTGTACGGGTCTTCAATTCCCTCGAGAAGTGCGTAAAAGCCGTCCGCTTTAATCTCACTGTCTCCGAGGGACGGAATAGTTCTGCCTGAGCATAGCGCGATTATACCGCCGTGCGTGCTTCCCGTCGTCAGCTTGTCAAGCTCTTCCGCTTCAACAAATTCTATGCCGAAGCTCATTTCGCCGGATTTGAACTTGAGCCAGCCAATCTCCTTCGCCTTGCTTTTCTGCTTGCCTTTGTCGATGAGGAGCTTTTCTATCCTTCTGTCGCTGATTCCGTTCTCACCGGCGGATATCACGGCGCGGATTGAGGTCATTCCCTCGAAAATACACGAGTCGCTGAAGCGTGATTCTTCTTTTTTCATTTAATAATCAGTCGCGGGCGGCGTTCATCTTGAGGTATGCGTTGATGAATCCGTCGATTTCACCGTCCATTACAGCCTGAATATTGCCGTCCTCGTAGCCTGTTCTTGTGTCCTTAGCAAGTGTGTACGGCATGAATACGTATGAACGAATCTGCGCGCCCCACTCGATGTTTGTCTTGACGCCCTTGATGTCCTCTATCTTTTCGAGCTTTTCTCTCTGCTTTATCTCCATGAGCTTGGATTTCAGCATCTTCATTGCGGTTTCCTTGTTCTGGAGCTGGCTTCGCTCTGTCTGGCATCCTACGACAATACCCGTCGGAATATGCGTAATTCTGATAGCGGAGTCGGTCTTGTTGATGTGCTGTCCGCCTGCACCTGATGAACGGTGAGCCGTAATTTCAAGATCCTCATCCTTTATCTCAATGCTGTTGTCATCGTCAAATTCGGGCATTACTTCAACGGAAGCGAAAGAGGTGTGACGTCTGCCGGACGCGTCAAAAGGAGATACTCTGACAAGGCGGTGAACTCCGTTTTCTCCTTTGAGATATCCGTAAGCGTTTTCGCCTTCGATGAGTATGGTGGCGGATTTAAGTCCCGCTTCTTCGCCGTCGAGCCAGTCGATGAGCTTAACGTTGTATCCGTGTCTTTCACCCCAGCGAGTGTACATACGGTAGAGCATCTGCGCCCAGTCCTGAGCTTCTGTTCCGCCGGCTCCGGGATGGAATGACACGATAGCGTTGTTCTGGTCGTATTCACCGGAGAGAAGTATCTCAATGCGCTGTTTTTCTTCTTCCTCTTCGATAGCCTTCACGTCCGCTTCGACTTCACCTACAAGAGACTCGTCGTTTTCCTCTATTGCAAGCTCGGCAAGGGTGATTGTGTCCTCAAGCTTGTTCTCAAGCGCTTCGTATTTTGTAATTTTTTCTTTTATTCTCTTGACTTCCTTTAAAACCTTGCCGGAGTTTTCCTGGTTGTTCCAGAATTCGGGGTCGGATGTGATTTTGTCAAGCTCCGCAGCCTTATTTCTGAGGTCGTCGATTCTGAGGGCAGAGCCGAGCTCCGCAACATCCTTACGGAAATTCTCAAGTTTGTATTTAGCTTCTTCAAGTGCGATTATCAAGGGTTTATTCCTCCAAAACAATATTTTCTTTTCTTTTAAAACTTAGCTTGCGTCAGACTTCCACGTATTCGAGAGCGTCCGGGGATTTTTTTATTTTCGGCTCTCTCTTCAGCGGGTCATAGCGAAATGAGCGGCACTTCTGCGAGGCGTTTACAATACCTTTTTTCTCGCACAGCATAGTGTCGGAGTCATGCAGAGCGCTGGCTTTTTCGCAGTATTTGCAGTATTTTTCGATGTCATGCTTGTTTTTCATTCTAAATCATCATCTGCTCACTATTCAAAATGCATTTATTCCCATACTATTATATAAAATATTCCCCTGAAAATCAAGACTTCACGCAAAACTTATTGATTTTACTCACAAATATACAAGATATGTATAGAATTGTCGGGACAAAAATAGCCGATATCACGTCATTGAGGCTTGACACGGAATAAAACACATCCTTCGCACAGCCCTCCATCGGGAAAAAGCGAAAATATAGGAGCGCGGTGAGAGCAGAAGTAAAGCCGCAGATGAGCTTTGAGACGAAGAAATGCTTCATCCCGATACCGACGCGCGAGGTAAAGAATAAAGTCTGCATAAAAACGGAGAGAGACGCAAAGCCTACCGCAAAACCAGTGACAGCCGCTCCCGCATATCCGCCGCTCAAAGCTCCCGTGTAAGCACCGCCCGAGAACTCGAGAAGCGCGGATATTATTAGCCTTTGCGATGGCAGAAGTTTTACGAGAAGCGCACGTATTACGCTGAAAAACGTGATGTAGGCCGTAATATTCAGCGAAGACAGCGCGGCGGAGGACACGGATGAGCATACGGCTTCCGCTATCGGTATTTTTTCCTTTTGCACGGTTGAAGTAGTATTATTTTTGCTAATGCCGTGCTTCCTTGTGAAAACGCCGTATAAGAGCACAGTCAGAACCGAGCAGATATACAGTGCGGTGCCGAATCTCTTGTCTCCCCACCAGAACCCGACGGAAGAGACGAGAAACGCGGGAGAAGCGCACGAAGAAATTGCGGTAAGACGCTGTGCATCACTTTTCGATATCGCTCCGACGGAATATAAATCGGCAGTGCATGACGCTCCGACGGGAAAGCCGCAGACAAGTCCCATAAGTATAACCGGCGAGGTGCATTCCGGCAGTCCGAACAGCTTCTCAGCCGGGATAAGTCTGCCGAGCGGGGAAAGCAGGTCAAGCTTTGTTATCACGCCGCACAGCACGATATATGTAAACAGCGACGGAATAACGCTCACAGAGGAGATATGCAGTGCGTTTCTTGCCGCGTCCGTTGCTTTGTCGGAGAAAACGAGCAGGAACACAAGCATAAGCCCGAGCAGTATGGCAGCCAGGGAAGAGAGTATTTTCGATTTCATAATATACACTCCCGAAATCATAATATTTCAGCTTCAGCATAATCATTACCGTAACAATATATGTTCGGGAGGGAGTAATATTGCTGAAAAAAAGACCGTTCAAGAGGAGAAAGCATCTGTACGAGGGACTGTCGCAGCTCCTTGAAATGCCTCAGGAGTCGCTAAGCTCTGTTCCGATATTTCATATGTGCGGCGACAACGAGATGGAGATAACGGGCTGCGACGGTATACTCGAATATACGGATGAAAAAATAGTTCTATCGGCAGGAAAAGATAAGTTTACGGTGACGGGAAACTGCCTTATGCTGTCGGACTTCCGCGATAAGGTGCTGTATGTTAAGGGAAACATAAAATCGGCGTCGTTCGGCTGCGGAGAGGAGTAACTATAGAATGTTTAAGCCCATAAGAAGATTTTTCACGGGATGGCGGCGTGTATGTGTGTCAAACGAAAGCTCCGCCAAGGTGTTCGACAGTCTGTACAGAAAAGGCATATCCTTTGACGGCGAAAAAAGGTTATCCGACGGCATTGAGTTTAACATCAGTGAGCGGGAATACAAAGAGGTGTGCGAATGCCTTGAATGTTGCGCGGTATCGGAGGTTCACGGACTGCCGTATGTCGCGGGATTCGTACTTACACGCCCTATGGTAGCTGTGGGAATGCTTATGTTTTACTTGTGGATGAGCTATTCTTCCCAGCTTATATGGGACGTGAGGGTAGAGGGCAACACGAAAACAGACACGGATGAGATAACGGAAATGCTCGCCGACCTCGGATGCGGAATAGGTGACAGGTACACAAAAATAAACTTCAACAAGCTTCACGCAGACTACGCGGCAATGCAGCACGATATAGCATGGCTCAGCGTGTTCATGAACGGCAGTGTGGCAGAGGTACAAGTTCGGGAACTGTACAGAAACGAGCGCAAAAAGCATGAAAACGGTACATACGCGAACATAGTAGCCGATTGCGACGGTGTGGTGGAAGAAGTCAACGTAATCGAAGGTCAGGCGGCGGTGTTTCCCGGTCAGCTTGTGCGAAAGGAGCAGGTGCTGATATCGGGAGTGGTTGAGGGAAAGGACGGGGAGTTCCGATACGAATACGCGGAGGGTGAGGTAATATGCAGGACTGCGACTTCAATATGCGAAAAAGTCAATGTGAATCGCGAAAAAAAAGCGTACACGGGACGCGAGAAAACAAGATTCCGAGTGAAAATTTTTAAAAAAATGATAAATCTTTTCATAAAGGGTGGAATTGAGTACGGTGTTTGTGATACAATAAGTACGATGGATAAATTATGCCCTCTCGGACTGTGCGAGATTCCGGTGTGGATAGAGAAAACCGTCAGCAGGGAGTATGTGAGCGAAAATGAACAGATAAGCGCGGAGAGAGCAAGCGAAGAGGCTATGCTTTCACTCAACAGAAAAATTAAAAGACTCACGACCGGCGCGGAGCTTGAATACAAGGAAATACATTCAAAATTTGAAGACGGTGTTTATACGATTGAATGTATGCTTTATCTCAGGCGGAACACTGCGGTAACGTCGGAATTTACGGTACAAAATCAATAACATATAATTCATCTAATTCATCGGAGATAATATGGCGACAAAAAAACTGAATACACAGACATCGGAAATGACCTCGAGAATATTCGGAAACTTTGATAAAAACATAGGAAGAATAGAAGAGGAGTTTTCCGTCCGCATATATAACATACAAAATCAGAACGACGACGGCGATACTATTGTTGTCGAAGGAGAAGAACCCGGAGTTACCCTTGCACACGAGACCTTGTCGTATCTTAAAAAGATAGTGACGATAGGGGATGAGCTGACCGACCAAAGCGTAGATTATACAATATCCATGGTGAAGGACGGCAGACAGAACGAACTTTCGGATTTTGACGAGGACTGCTTTTTCGTAACGGCTAAGGGAAAGCCGGTTAAGGCAAAGACTGTCGGTCAGAAAAAATACCTTGACGCGATAAAGAAGAACACCATCGTCATAGGAGCGGGACCTGCCGGAACTGGTAAGACGTATCTCGCGGTGGCTGCGGCGGTAAAGTCTCTCAGAGCGCACGAGGTGTCGAGAATAATCCTCACTCGTCCGGCTGTCGAAGCGGGAGAGCGTCTCGGATTCCTTCCCGGAGACTTACAGAGCAAGATAGACCCCTACCTCAGACCTCTTTACGACGCGCTCTACGAGATGATGGGAGCGGAATCATGCGCTAAGCTCATCGAGAAAATGACGATAGAAATAGCACCGCTCGCTTATATGAGAGGGCGCACGCTTAACGACTCGTTCATAATCCTCGATGAAGCGCAGAACACAACGCCCGAGCAGATGAAAATGTTCCTCACGCGACTCGGCAACGGCTCAAAAATAGTGGTAACGGGCGACCTTACACAGACAGACCTGCCGAGGGGAACAAAGAGCGGACTTTCGATAGCGGTTCAGATTCTGAAGAATATTGACGACATCGCGGTACATGAATTCACCGAAAAGGACGTTGTAAGACACAGACTTGTGCAGAAAATAATCATGGCATACGACAAATACGACAGAGACAGAAAGGTCAAAACGGAGGAGAAGCGCGAGAAGGTACAGTATCACGCACAGCACCGCGACACGAGAAAATGAAAGTAAAAATAATTTTCACAAACGAACAGAATAAAGAAAAAGCCGGATTCGGTCTGCGTCGTCTCATAAAAAAGGCGGTAAAAGCCGCGCTTGAATGCGAGAATTTCGGCTACGACTGCACGGTTTCTGTCACGTTTACCGACAACGAGCAGATACGTGAGAAAAATCGTGAATTCCGCGGCATTGATTCGTCTACCGACGTGCTATCCTTCCCGATGTACGACATAAAGAACGGAGATATGCCATTTGAAGGGGAGATATTCGAGCTGGGCGACATTGTTCTTTCGCTTGAGAGGGCGAGAGAGCAGGCGGAGGAATTCGGTCACAGCTACGAGAGGGAGTGCGCGTTTCTGACGGTACATTCGGTTCTGCACCTTCTCGGATACGACCACGTCAACTCCGAAGAGGAAGAAACGGAAATGCGCGAACACCAGAGAGTTGTAATGAAAAAACTCGGACTTGAAGTAAAACAGAACAGATAAACGGAGAAAAATATGAGAACAGCATTTATAGCAATAGTCGGAAGACCGAACGTAGGCAAAAGCACCCTTATGAATCATCTTCTCGGCGAAAAAGTAGCGATAGTGTCCCCTAAGCCGCAGACCACAAGAAACCGTATCGCAGGCATACTCACAAAAGGCGAGGACCAGTACGTATTCCTCGACACACCCGGAGTACACCACGCGAAAAACAAGCTCGGCGAATTCATGATGAAAACCGTTCGCTCTTCCGTAGGCTCGGCAGACGCGGTCATTCTCATCGCAGAAGCCGGATATCCCGCCGGGGAAATTGAGAAGAATCTCATAAACCAGATAAAGAAATCCGAGCTTCCGTCAATCCTTGTGCTGAACAAGATAGACCTCGTGAACCGTGAAAAGCTCGCCGAAACCATAGCAAACTACGCCGCGCTTCACGATTTTGACGCCGTTGTTCCAACCTGTGCCGAGACTGGTAAGAATGTGAGCGACGTGCTTGACGAGGCGGAAAAGTTCCTTTACGAGGGCGAGTGGATGTTTGACGAGGACAGTCTGACAGACCAGCCGGAGAGACAGATTGCCGCGGAAATAATCCGTGAAAAGCTCCTGCGCACCCTCTCGGACGAAATTCCCCACGGTACTGCTGTAGTTATCGAGCAGTTCGACGAGGACGACAAAATGATACGCATCCGCGCGGAGATATACTGCGAAAAACAGTCTCACAAGGGAATAATCGTCGGCAAAAACGGAGAAACGCTCAAGAAAATAGGCACATACGCACGTGAGGACATGGAAGCGTTCTTCGGCACAAAGGTATACCTCAATCTGTGGGTAAAGGTCAAGGAAAAGTGGCGCGACGACCAGCTTTCACTGAACAGCTTCGGATTCAAGCCGGAACAGAATATGTAACATATGAGCGAAAACTTCACGGAGCTTGACGGTCTTGTCATACGAGAGGTCAAAGTCGGAGAAAAGGATAAGCTCATAACTCTGCTCACAGCGGAAGAAGGGCTTATCACCATATCCGGCAAGGGCTTGACAAGCATAAAGAATAAGTATGCCGCCTCCGCTCAGCTGTTTACCTACAGCACGTTTCAGCTCAAAAAGCGCGGTGAATACTATTATATAGTCGACACCTTTCTGATAGAATCGTTCATGAACATCCGCTATGACATAGAAAAGCTGTCTCTCGCGAATTATGTATGCGATGTGGCTCATGACCTTGCGCTTGTGGGTATAGGAGACGACGAGCTTCTCTCCCTTGTGCTGAACACTCTGTACGCGACCGCCAACATGAATATCCCGCTTGATATAATCAAAGGAGCGTTCGAGTTCCGTGCGGCTGTTTCCGAGGGATTTATGCCGGATTTGTCGTTTTGCGGAATGTGCGGGGATGAGATAAGCGGGGACTCTGTGCTTGACGTAATGAACGGGCGGATTCTGTGCAAAAAATGCCGCGCGGAGCTTGAAAATACTCCCGAATTCATACGTGACGACACATCGGCTAAGATAATGATACGGCTCTCTCCCGCAGTCCTGTCCGCGCTCAGATATATCGAGTCCGCTCCCATGAAAAAGTTTCTTTCGTTCACGCTTGACAAAACCGAAACATCACTTTTTTCCGTAGTTTGCGAGAGGTATCTTTTAAACCATCTCGAGCACGGCTTTACATCACTGGAATATTACAAGAAAATTAGGACAACGACCTGACAATGAAGATTTGAAGAATAACAGAGGAAAAAATGAACTCTAAAGCACTGTATACACTTGAATTTGATAAAATAACCGAGCTGCTTGCGGAGCTTGCCCCAACAGAAGGCTCGGCTGAAATGGCGCACAATCTCACTCCGTCGTCGGATATCGAAAAGGTGCGTCTGAGACAGCAGCATACAACGGACGCAAAGACTCTCATCGGACTGAAGGGAACACCCTCCTTCGGCAGAGTAAAAGACATACGTCCGAGCGTTGAGAGAGCCGAAAAGGACGCCATGCTGTCTCTCCGTGAGCTTCTCGACTGCGCCGCCGTATTTAAGACCGCGAGACAGCTTCTTGACTACGTTCAGGGAGAGAAAACTCCGCAGACCTCACTCGGCGAAATATTTGAAAGACTTATCCCGAACCGCAGCCTTGAAGAAAAAATCACGCGCTCCATTCTTGCAGACGACTTTGTAGCAGATGAAGCAAGCCACGAGCTCGGCGAAATAAGAAGAAAAAAGCGCGCGACCGACAACAAGATAAAAGAGCTTTTACAGAAATACGTCTCCGGTCAGTCGAAGTACCTGCAAGAGAATATCGTAACAACCCGCGGCGGAAGATTTGTAATCCCCGTTAAAGCGGAATACAGAAACGAGGTCAAGGGTCTTATCCACGACACGTCATCCTCCGGTGCTACGCTTTTCATCGAGCCTATGGCGGTAGTCGAGGCTAACAATGAACTCCGCGAGCTTGAAAGCAAGGAAGAGCACGAAATCGAGCGCATCATCCGTGATCTTTCGGCGGGAGTAGCGGTGTCAGGCAATTCTCTCACACTCGACTACCTCAATATAACCGAGCTTGCGTTTATTTTCACCTGCGCAGAGCTTTCCTATAAGATGAACGCCGCCGCACCTCAGATAGTAGACAGACCTCTCGTAGAACTGTACAGAGCGCGCCATCCTCTCCTTGATAAGGATAAGGTGGTCCCGATAACCGTATCCCTCGGCAGAGATTACAGAATGCTCGTTATCACCGGTCCGAACACGGGCGGTAAAACGGTCACGCTGAAAACCATAGGACTCTTCACGCTCATGGCTCAGGCAGGGCTTCACATTCCGGCTGACGACACTTCAAAGATAGGTGTCTTTGACGAGGTATTTTCCGATATCGGAGACGAGCAGAGCATCGAGCAGTCGCTTTCAACATTCTCGTCCCACATGAAGGGCATAGTAAATATAATAGACAAAATGACGGACAAGTCTCTCGTGCTGTTCGATGAGCTTTGTTCCGGCACAGACCCTGTCGAAGGTGCGGCTCTCGCTATGGCTATACTTGAAGAAACCCGCATGAGCAAAACTCTCTGCGCCGCTACAACTCACTATGCCGAGCTGAAAGCGTATGCCATCGAGACCGAGTATGTAGTCAACGCGTCATGTGAATTCGACGTAAACACACTCTGCCCGACATACAGACTTATAATAGGCACGCCCGGTAAGTCAAACGCATTTGCAATATCCGAAAAGCTCGGACTGTCTCCCACAATAGTACATCGTGCGGAACAGTTTGTCGACACAGGCTCACGCAACTTTGAATCGGTTATAGAAAAGCTTGAAAAGACCCGCATAGAGCTTGAAAAGGAAAAAGCGGACGCGGAAAAAGCTCGCCGTGAATTTGAAGAAGAGCGCAGAAAGACCGAGGCTGAGCTTGAAAAACGTCTTGCGGGAGCGGAAAAAGAAGCTCAGACAATGCGCAAAAAGGCACAGGAGCTTCTTGACGGCGCGAGAGCCACAAGCGATTACGTCATGAGACAGCTTGAGGAAGCGAAGAAGCAGCAGGAAGCCGACAAGTTAGCCGAAGCGAAGAAAGCCATCCGCTCGAAGGTGCGCGAGTTTGACGACAAGATGAATCCCATCACGGATTACGTCGATGACGAGGAATACGTCCTTCCGAGAGCGCTCAAAAAAGGCGATGCCGTTATTCACCGCAACCTCGGCACACAGGGAATACTTCTCGACGATCCCGACAAGAACGGCGCGGTAAACGTCAGAATGGGCGCGGTCAAGATGAGAGTCAACGTAAAAGACCTAAAGCTCCTTGAAGACGCCGAGAGTGTTGCTAAGAAAGAGAAGAAAAAACAGTCCATCGCCCGCGCACAGGTCACAAAGTCATTCAAGCTGGAATGCGACGTCCGCGGAATGACGGGAGAAGAGGCGTGGTTCGTTGTGGACAGATATATTGACAACGCCATTCTTGCCGGAGTTCATTCCGCAACCATAATTCACGGCAAAGGCACAGGAGCGCTCAGAAACGCACTTTGGACGCGCTTTAAGGAAGACAAGAGAATAAAATCCTTCCGTGCGGGTGCTTTCGGAGAGGGCGACTACGGTGTTACAGTCCTCGAATTGTAAACTGAAAGTTAAAAAATATACGGAGATATGCAAAAACTTGCAATAATCGACAGTATATCGTTCCCGATTCACAAATTTATTTTTTAAACGATTGCAAAAAACGTAAATTGATGGTATAATTACCTTATCAAATTGGGTGCATTAGTTTTTTTGCGCCGTAATGTTAATGAGATATAATAATTGGAGTTTGGATTTATGGTAAAATTCAGATTAAGCGCTTTTTCAGACGAATACTCACCCTCGCTTGACGAACAGATTGAGGGTCTTATCACAAGCAAAATCAGAATGACTGAGCTCAGAGGCGTGGACGGTATCAATGTATCGGATCTCACACCCCTTCAGGCGTCCGATGTTCATAAGAAGCTCGAATCCTCGGGTATTTCCGTGTCCGCTATCGGCTCTCCTATCGGTAAGATAAAGATTACGGATCCCTTTGAACCTCACCTTGATAAGCTCAAGAACACCTGTGAAACGGCAGATACTCTCTTCGCATCCCGCATTCGTGTGTTCTCGTTCTTCATTCCCGACGGAAAGTACGACGAATACAAAAACGAAGTAATAGACAGAATGGGCAAGATGCTTGATATCGCTGACGAATACGGCGTAAAGCTCTGTCACGAAAACGAAAAGGGTATTTACGGCGACACTCCCGAAAGATGCCTTGAAATACTGAACGAGTTCGACGGCAGACTCGGCTGTGTGTTCGATCCCGCAAACTTCATCCAGTGCGGCTGCGAACCTTTTGAGTATTCTTATAATCTCTTAAAGACCCATATAACCTATCTCCATATCAAGGACGCGCTCAAAAACGGCACTGTAGTTCCCGCAGGTATGGGCGTCGGTTCTATTCCCGAGCTTCTCGCAGTCATAAACAGAGTTCACAAGGGCGACTTCATTCTTACAATAGAACCTCATCTCCGCGTGTTCTCCGGACTTGAAAACCTCGAAGAAGCCGGACATACAAGCACCGTAGCAAACGCATATCCTACAGCAGCGGCAGCGTTCAAGGCAGCGGTTGAAAATCTCCGTTACTGCATCCCGAGGACTGCCGAAATAGGCTAACTACCTTCATAAATAGGAGTCTGATATGAAAAACAAACAAATTCTCGCGGTAGACTTCGGAGCATCGAGCGGCAGAGGTATGCTTTGCTCATACGACGGAGCGAAAATAAGCCTCAGGGAAATCCACCGTTTCTCAAATGACCCCGTAATGATGCCCGGAGGATTTTTCTGGGACGCGCCGAGACTTCTGCATGAGATTAAAGCTGCCATTTTAGCGGCTTCTCATGAGGGCGGAGCGGTTTCGATGGGTATTGACACATGGGGAGTGGACTACGGTTATCTCGACAAATCTGGTGTTCTCCTCTCCAATCCTTACCACTACAGAGACAAGCGCACCGATGATATTCAGCCGTATGTTTTCTCGAATTTTGCCACAAAAAAGGAAATTTACGCGAAAACAGGCATACAGTCGCTTAACTTCAATACGCTGTATCAGCTCACTGCCGATATGCGTGACAGACCGTGGATAGTGGAAAACGCCGAGTGCCTTCTCCATATGCCCGACCTTTTCGACTATATGCTCACGGGAGAAAAGACAAGCGAGTACACCATAGCATCGACAGGGACACTCCTTGACGCGAACAAGAGAGATTATTGTCTCGACCTCATAGAAAAGTGCGGCATTCCGACAAGAATTTTTAAACCCATAGTTCAGCCGGGAACAAAATGCGGCACTCTCCTGCCTTCCATCGAAGAAGAAACGGGAAACACGGGACTTACCGTAATGAAGGTTGCTTCTCATGATACCGCAAGCGCAGTTTTGTCCGTTCCCGCCATGAAAAAAGACTTCCTTTACATATCAAGCGGAACATGGTCGCTCATGGGAACGGAAACCGATACACCCGTCCTCACCGAGCTTTCCGAGAAATATGACTTCACAAACGAAGGCGGCGTTTTCGGAACTATCAGACTTCTCAAAAATATCATGGGTCTGTGGCTTGAGCAGGAATCCCGCCGTCAGTGGAAGAGGGAAGGAAAAAGCTACACCTTCGACGAGCTGACAGAGCTTGCCAAGGAGTCAGAACCTCTCCGCTCAATTATAAATCCCGACGACGCCGCGTTCTCTCCCGCAGGAAACCTTCCCGAGAGAATAAGAGAATATTGCAGAAAGACAAATCAGCCTGTTCCCGAAACTCCCGGACAGATCGTGAGATGCATTTTTGAATCCCTCGCGCTCAGATATCGTTGGACTGCCGAAAAGCTTGAAGAACTGACGGGCAAGAAATACGAAGTTATCAACATTGTAGGCGGCGGAACAAAGGAAGATATGCTCTCGCAGTTTGCCGCCGATGCTTCAGGTAAGACCGTTTACGCGGGTCCCGTTGAAGCTACAACTCTCGGCAACGTTGCAATGCAGCTTATCACACTCGGAGAAATATCCGATATGTGGGAAGCAAGACGCGTTATCGCAAATTCATTTGAAATAAAGACCTTCGCACCTCGCACGGAAAATAAGTCGGCATGGGATGAGGCATACGGAAGATTCCTCACTCTCATCGGCGAATAAATATCATCATTTAATGATAGAAAGGCTATGACTATGAATGCAGAAAAAGCCCTTGAAACCGCAAGAGAAATATATTCACGCTACGGAGTTGACGTTGACGCCGCAATTGAAAGCGTAAAGAACACACCCGTATCTATCCAGTGCTGGCAGGGAGACGATGTCGGCGGCTTTGAAGCTCAGGACGGAGACTTAACCGGCGGTATCCAGTCTACGGGAAACTACCCCGGAAAGGCACGCAATATTGACGAGCTGAGACGTGACTTCGAGTTTGCTTCCTCACTCATCCCCGGAAAGAAGAAATTCTCTCTCCACGCAATCTATCTTGACGCTGACGGTAAAAAGATTCCGAGAAACGAAATAGCACCCGAGCATTTTGCTTCATGGGTCGACTGGGCTAAGAAGAACAGCTTCGGTCTTGACTTCAACCCCACATTCTTCTCACATCCGCTCTCGGCTGACGGCTTCACTCTCTCAAACGATAACGAAGACGTAAGAAAGTTCTGGGTAGAGCACGGTATCGCCTCCCGTAAAATCTCCGAGTATTTCGGACGCGAGCTTGGTCAGACATCCGTAAATAACCTCTGGATTCCCGACGGATTCAAGGATATTCCCGTAAACCGAGCGAAGAAGAGAGAAACCCTCGCTAAGTCATACGCTGAAATTTTCGCTGAAAAGCTCGACGAGAAATACACTCTCGACTCCGTTGAAAGCAAGGTGTTCGGCATAGGTCTTGAAAGCTGCACCATCGGCTCACATGAGTTCTATATGGGCTGCGCGCTCAAGAACCACACGCTCCTTACACTCGATACAGGTCACTTCCACCCGACAGAGGTTGTTTCCGACAAGATTTCCGGCGTGCTCCAGTACCTTGACGGAATTCTTCTTCACGTTTCCCGTCCGGTTCGCTGGGACTCCGACCACGTAGTTATATTCGACGATGAGCTTAAGGCTATCGCGTCCGAGATAAAGCGCGGCGGTTACGAAAACAGAGTACATATCGGTCTTGACTTCTTCGACGGCTCCATCAACAGAACGGCTTGCTGGGCAATAGGCGCAAGAAATATGCAGAAGGCTCTCCTTTGGGCAGCTCTTGAACCCGTAAAAATGCTCCAGAAGTTTGAAGCCGAAGGAGATTACACCTCAAGACTCGCATATCTCGAAGAATACAAGACACTCCCATTCGGACTTGTTTGGGACGCTTACTGCGATATGCAGAATGTACCTGTCGGAGACACATGGATCTCTGAAATGAAAAAATATGAAGCGGACGTACTGTCCAAAAGATAAACTATGTACCTGAATAAATGTAAAAAAATCCTGTCTGTTGTGCTCTCTGCCGTGCTGCTTGGCTCTTCCGCGTCGTGCGTGAAAATTGAAATGCGCAATTCCGATATCAACTCAATCGAAAAAGAAGCGGAAACAAGCGAAACAGCACCTCAGATGCTCATGCAGGCAACACGCAAAAACGCTGTAGAAAGCATTCCTGTCGAAATCGAAGAGGAAACAACCCCTGTAGTACCGAAAGAAACCCTCGCAATCTCGGTATGCGGAGATATTATTGTTGACAACAGTATCATATCTGACGCCGCAAATCGTGCCGGAGACGGTCAAAGCTACAGCTTCCTCAGAATGTACACGGGAATCTACAGCACACTCAGCTCCGCCGACCTCTCTCTCTGCTCGTATAAGGAAGCGGAAGATGTTGACTCTCCCATAGAATCCGTAGGAGCACTGTATGACCTCGGAATAGACGCGGTTAATACAGGCAGCGCAAAGGATATTTCGTCGCATTTTGAAGAATACAATCTTTACGATATAAACGAAAACAGCGACAGTATACTCATAAACGAGGGAGATTTGGCTATAGCAAGTCTGTCTCTTTCCGAAAAAGACTGCACGGGAGACAAGTATAAATCCGATATCGAATACGCTGACTTTATGTCGGATATCGTAATTGTTTTCGTTGACTGGGAAGAGAACACCGCTGAAAAGGACAAAGCCGCCGTGATGAGGAAAATCGCGGAAGCCGGAGCGGATATCATCGTCGGAAACGGGGACAATATCGGTAAGATTGAATGGATAGACACAGGCGACGGAACTCTCACCCTTGCCGCGTATTCTCTCGGAAATATTCTTTCTACCGCCGACGATGCACAGTCTCTTTACGGGGGAATACTGAACCTTTCGGTGGAGTACGGCGACGGCTCAATCGAGCTTTCAAATGTATCGCTGATACCGACGGTCACACACTACGTAGCAAGCGAATCCGAAGAAGTTTCCGGCTACCAGGTGTTCACTTTTGACGCGTACAACGACGAGCTTGCAGGCAGCCATGCGGTTTCCGATATCACCATGGACAAGCTGAAAAACTCCGTGAAGAGCGTTGTCAGCGAAGATTTTCTCCCCGATTACCTCAGATAAATTAAGGAACTAAAGATAGATGAACTTCAAAAAGAACTGTTTTGTCGTGCGGGCAGTTGCGGGAACATTGTGCGTTCTCATGCTTCTCTCAGGGTGCTCGAAAAAGAATAATGAACAGCCCACGGACGGAGCGGAAACAACTCCAGTATCGACGGAAACAGCAGTCCCGGCAGACGGAATCGGAAGAGATGTGACGGTAAAAGAAGTTGTCGACAACCGACCTAAGGTCAAGGACGGATATACGATATGCATTGACCCCGGGCATGGATTTGTTGACGGAGGATGCGGTGACGGTATCTGGGAAGACGGAACGCTTGAAAAGGATGTAAATCTCGCGGTCGCAAATAAGCTGAAGGACGACCTCACCGCGCTCGGATTTTCCGTTGTAATGACGCATGACGGTACGACTTTCGGCAAAACCTCCGCGGACGACGGAAACCAGATTTTCAACCCATCCGAAAGAGTGGCATACGCAAATTCGCTTGACATCGACTACTATGTTTCGATACACGTCAACTCATACGACAAAAATCCGGATACATCTGGTATCAGAATCTACTATGAGAACGGAAACAACTGGCGCAAGGTAAACACCAACGATGAAGCAATAGCTCAGTCCATAGCCGATTCAATCGAAACCGAAATGGACCCGAAACCCGCTCCCCAGATATTTGACCAGACAACAGCGTCATATCAGGTCGTTCGTGAAACCACAGTGGCGGCGTCGCTTATCGAAATAGGCTTTTGTACTAATCCGACAGATGCCGCAAATATGGTGAACGACGAATGGCAGACGGAGCTTTCGCAGGCTATAGCTGACGGACTGTACACGTATTATACGGCACTTACATAAAGGCAGGAATTATGCTTGATAATCTGCTTTACAGCATTAACGCGATATTCCCGATATTCCTCATTGTAATACTCGGAGCGATTTTAGGCAAATGTAAAAAACTAACTCCTCAGTTTACGGAAGCGGCAGACTGGCTCGTGTTCAAAATAGCTCTGCCGGTCATGCTGTTTTCGGAGGTTGCGGGAAGCCGACCGGGCGAGAACATTGACTGGAAGCTCGTGCTTTTCTTGATAATTTCGGTAACGCTGTCATTTTCGGCAGTTGCCGTTATTGTAACGCTTGCAGTCAAGGATAAATCAAAACGCGGCGCACTCATTCAAGGCATTTGCCGATCAAACTTCGCTATCCTCGGAGTACCGCTTGCGGTGAATATGTTCGGTGATGTCGGCGGACAGGCTATTGCAATCGCTATGCCGTTTGTCATTGTCATGTTCAACTCGTATTCCGTCGTGATTTTGTCTTTGTTCTCGGAGAGCGAAGATGAAAAAATGAGCGGGAAAAAGCTGCTCGGAATACTGAAAAACGTTGTGACAAACCCCTTGATAATCGGAGTTCTGCTCGGTATTGTCGTTATGCTATCGGGAATAAAGCTGCCGCAGTTTGCAACGAAAACACTGTCCTATCTTTCGGGACTCACGACGCCGCTTGCACTGCTCAGCCTCGGAGCTAACTTCAAAATCGAAAGTCTTCACGGCAGAGTGGGTTACGCAATTGTCGGTTCTCTCGGGAAAACCACTGTGCTGCCGATTATCGCTGTGACAGCCGCCGTTCTTGTCGGACTTCGCGGACCGTCGCTCGGAGTTGTGCTCATATGCTTCGGAGCGCCGACCGCCGTTTCAAGCTATATCATGGCAAAGAAAATGGACAACGACCATGAGCTTGCCGCGCAGATACTTCTTTTGTCGACATTTGTCTGCGTTTTCACGATTTTTATCGGAATTTTTACACTGAAATCCCTAATGCTAATTTAAAATTCAGAATGGAGATACTACTATGATCAATCTTGAGACAGAAATCAGAGAACAGCCCAGAACCATACCTAACGCAATTGATCTTAACCTTGAAACTATCCGAGAAATTGTCAAAAAGGCAAAGGATAAGGGAGTAAAGCATATTTACTTTGCCGCTCGCGGAACCTCCGACCATGCCTGCGTATACGCACAGTACCTCTTCGGAATTTTCGCAGGCGTACCTTGCACTCTCGGAACTCCGTCTGTATTTACAAAATACGGCGCGCATATTGACCTCAGCGATTATCTTGTTGTCGGCGTTTCTCAGTCGGGCAAGGCGGAGGACGTTCTCGCTGTACTTGAATCCGCAAAGAAAGACGGTGCTATAACGGTTGCTCTCACAAATAACGAGGAATCTCCCATGGCAAAATGCGCCGAATACCACCTCTTCTGCGGATGCGGATTTGAGGCAAGTATCGCCGCTACAAAAACGTTCACCGCTCAGATGATGATTCTCGGCGTAATGGCTGCCGTATGGGGTGAAAACGATGCTCTCCTTGAAGAGATGAGAGGTGTAGGTGCAAAAGCCGGCGAGCTTATCGACACAAAGTTCGGTGAAATTGAAATACTCGCGAAGAAGTATCAGAACATTCCCGGAGCTGTCATTCTCGGACGCGGCATTTCCTACTCAATCGCGCTTGAGGGTGCTCTCAAAATGCTCGAAACAAACAAGCTGAAGATGAAGGGATATCCCACCTCCGACTTCCATCACGGACCTATCGCTCAGGTAAAGCCAGGGGATCTCGTGTTCGTTATTTCTCCGAAGGGAAAGACCGAAGACGACTCGAATGACATCATAGGCAAGCTCCAGAACGTAGGCGCTGATATAGTAGTTATCACGGACGACGCTGCACAGGCTCCTGCCGCTACGACAGCAGTGGTTCTTCCTTCCACCGGAAGCGAGTTCACATTCACGCATATGGCGGTTATTTTCTTCCAGCTTCTCGCCTGCTGCATGACAATAGTCCGCGGCATCGACCCCGACAAAGCAGGAGTTATCAATAAAATTACGATTACTAAGTAAGATTTTGACATAAACAATTGGAACATTGTTTAAAGCGCTTTTGCTTTCTAGTTTCATTTTATTTGTATATGGCTTTAATTCAACTCATATCGGCAAAGTTCAGAATATTTGAAGTAATTTGCAAGAATCATATTATAGGTATAGCATCGGCAATAACACTCATTCCTTGCTTACTATTATTTGTATTGCTTTACATTGCGTTTTAAGATGAAAGGTACCTAATATAATAAGGTGGTTTGAGATGAAGAAATTCACGTATATGTTGGTTAACATTGCGCTTGTGTCGGTAATTATTCTTGCTGGAACAGCGGCAGTAAAAACAATTGAAGATATTAGACATGAAAGAGTCGAAAGAGCCAAAACGGAATATGAATACAAGTACAAAGAGACTGTAAATTTTTCCATCGAAGATGCGGGTCGCTATAATGAGAAGAATGTTTATAAAATATCCATTTACGACCGAGAAACAGGAATAATTGAACTCACAGAAGCATGGGCATATAAATACGATAATGTTGACAATCCTAATCAAGGAGTAAAAACGAGAATTATTCAAGGAATTCCAGTTATAAAAGAAGAAACTATTAAACCATAACATAGCAAAAGCATCCGTTACCGCGAGAATATCGCAGGATTCGGATGCTTTTTCTTTTATTCGGTTTTGTTTTCGTCCTCGTCGGACTTCACTTTCTTCCGCTTTTGCCTGACACATTCCGTGAGAAGGTATTCTATCTGCCCGTTCAGTGAGCGAAAATCGTCTTCAGCCCACCTTGACAGCTCGTCGTACAGAGTTTTTGACAGCCTGAGCGGTAGCTGCTTTTTTTCCTTGTCAGCCATTTTAATATATGCTTCCCGAGTTTATCACAGGCTGAGCGTTCTGGTTGCCGCAGAGCACTACAAGCAGATTTGATACCATTTGTGCTTTTCTCTCGTCGTCAAGCTCACAGATATTGTCGGAATTTATCTTGTCGAGAGCCATCTGCACCATTCCGACCGCACCGTCGACTATCATCTTTCTCGCGTCGATTATCGCGGAAGCCTGCTGTCTCTGGAGCATTATCGCAGCGATTTCGGGAGCATATGCAAGGTAGGTTATGCGCGCTTCGATTATTTCAAGACCCGCGAATCCAACCTTTTCTTCAATCTTCTCGCGGATTCGGCTTGCAACAATCTCGCTTGAACCGCGCAGGCTTCCTTCATCCGCTATGCCGTCGCCGGTAGTGTCAACATTGGGCGCAACGTCGTAGGGGTAAATTCTCACGATCTCACGAAGTGCGGCGTCACACTGGAGGGAAAGATATTCCTTGAAGTTGTCGACGTTGAACACAGCCTTCGCGGTATCGCTGACTCTCCACATGACCGCTATGCCGATCTCAATAGGATTGCCGAGACAGTCGTTTATCTTCTGACGGTTGTTGTTGAGCGTCATTACCTTGAGGGAGATTTTCTTGCTGATAGTTTGCGCCTGAGCAGCAGCTTGAGCAGAATCCGCGCTGACGTCTCCGCTTTGGTTCAGCTTGGTTTTAGCGGCAGGGTTGACAGCTGCGCAGAACGGATTGACATAGAAAAATCCTTCGTCTTTGAGCGTTCCTATGTATTTGCCGAATAACGTGAGTACGAGTGCTTCGTTGGGACCTATAACCTTAAGTCCGAGCCACCATATCCATCCCAAACAAACGTAAATCATTGTCAGGACAAACAGAGCGACGTAAAGTCCGGAAACCTCTCCGTAGCCATTCTCCATTTTCATGCCGCATATGCCTAGCGCAAAAATGTCCGCAGCGTACAGCAATATTGACAGTATCAGCACTGCCCATCCGCTTTTTGCCTTAATGATTTTCTCCTGAGCACTGTTCTTTACTTCCATATGACTATCTCCTTGTTCGAAGTGATATCAAAATGAAATCCTTACAATATTATATCACGTCCTGCTGTATTTGTCAATATAGGCATAGGTAAAATTTTTCTTAAAGATAAGGTACCTTAACAGTTGACACGGGAGAGATAATGTGGTATAATCCTAAAAAAAGTAAGGTACCTGAGAAAGGACGACGTATGACAAAGGACGAAGAAATAATGGGTATGCTGCGTAAGCTCAACGCAATGTCGCGCAGAAGCAGACCGCCGCATGATGTACCCCCGCCGTCTCCACCACCGGGAGGAGAAATTATGCCCCCTCCGCCACCGAGAGAACACGGCAGGGTAAGGCTTATGAATATGCTCAAGGAAAACGGGGAGCTGAGCCAGAAGGAAATCGCGGAAAAGCTCGACATAAGACCGCAGTCACTTTCCGAGCTGCTTGTGAAAATGGAAAGCGATGGGTTTATCTCGCGCAGGCAGGACAAGGACGACAAGCGTGTTATTGTGGTTGCCCTCACTGAAAAAGGCGAGGAACAGCTCGTTGTGCTCCGACAGGCGAACCGAGAACATGCGGAAAAGCTGTTTTCACCGCTCACCGAGGAAGAAAAAGACGCGCTGATAGCTATCTTGAAAAAGCTGACGCAGAAGGAGGACAAATAATGGGACCTGGACCTGGCGGATTCAGAAACAGCCGCGAAAAAATGATAGAAAAGCTCAAAGAGCCGAAGCCTGAAAAATTCTCCGAAATTCCGGGGTATCTCAAGCGGGTCGTCACGAAATTCCTGCACAGACTTTTCTACATATTCATGCTCGTGTGGGAAACAAAACCGTGGATACTCTTTTTCATGATGTTCATGGCGGTATGGAACGGCGTAACTCCGGTGATATCGTCCATAATCGGAAAGGAGCTGCTAAACTCGCTTGCTTCGGCATATACCTCTGTTACGCAGGGACTTGAAAACAAATTCGATACCGTAATAATCCTTCTCGTTATTAGATTCGGATTCAACTTCATCACGGGAATGGTCAGCCGTCTCTCGAATATTTTAAACAATATCGCGAACGAGCTTGTGGTGAACCATATAAATCTTAAGATAATGTACAAGGCAAGGGAAGTCGACCTCGCCAGCTTTGATTTGCCGGAGTTTTACGAAAGGTTTGAGAACGCCAAGCGTGAAGCCGGAAGCCGACCGATACAGATACTGAACAACAACTTTACCATAATCAGCACCGTCATCAGTATGCTTTCGTTCATCATCATTCTCGGAGCAATCAGTCCGTTCGCACCTCTCGTTATTGCGGGAGTGAGCATTCCGGCGGCTGTAATCAACTTCACCTACCGAAAAAAGAACTTCTGGTACGTCAGAAGACACTCGAAAGACCGCAGACAGATGTCGTATTATTCCGAAATCATGACGAATAAGGACATGGTCAAGGAAGTGCGCCTGTTCAACCTTTCGGATTTGTTCATCGGAAGATATCAGGAGACATTCTTAAAATACTTCGGCGGACTTAAAAAGCTGTTTATCGGTGAGGGTATATGGAACATTTGCCTGACGCTCGTGACGACTTTAGTGAACTGCGGATTGTTCATCTATATAGCAAAAGGCGTCGCATACGGCAGATATGAAGTCGGCGACTACTCGCTGTATACAGGAGCACTAAGGTCTATTGCAGGCGGAATCGGTACTATTATCTCGACTACCGCGTCAATTTACGAAGGAACGCTGTTCATCGACAACCTTATCTCATTCATGAACGAAAAGAGCAGGATAGTTCCGCTTCTCGAAGAACCCCGCAAGGTGGAGCATCACACAGGACATACCATCGTGTTCGACGACGTTTCCTTCACATATCCCGGAACGGAGCGCAAGGTAATAAACCACGTCAGCTTCACTCTTGAGCCGGGGGACACCTGCGTGCTTGTCGGACTTAACGGAGCCGGAAAAACTACGCTCATTAAGCTGCTGACGAGACTGTACGACCCGACCGAGGGAAGAATACTTCTTGACGGACACGACATCCGCGAATACGACACAAAGGACCTCTACTCCATGTTCGGAATAATATTCCAAGACTTCGGCAAGTATGCGGTCAGCGTCAAGGAAAACGTATGGTTCGGCGAAATTGACCGTGAAATGAAGGATGAAGACATAGAAAGCGCGGCAAAACAGTCGTCAGCAGACGGATTCATCGAAAACCTGCCCGAAAAATACGATACTCCGCTTATGAGATTCTTCGAGGAAAACGGAATCGAGCTGTCTATCGGTCAGTGGCAGAAGCTCTCCATCGCGCGCGCATTCTACAGTGACTCCGACGTGATAATCCTTGATGAACCTACCGCAAGCCTTGACGCGATAGCAGAGCAGGAGATATACAACCAGTTCGACCGGCTGCGCAAGGATAAGACAACAATATTCGTCTCTCACAGGCTTTCCTCGGCGACTGTGGCGAACAAAATCATCGTTCTTGAAAACGGTGCTGTCGTTGAGATAGGCGACCACGCTGAGCTTATGAAGAAGCACGGGCTGTACTACGAGCTGTTCACCACACAGGCGAAGAGATATATTACCCCCATCGACGGTATGTCGGCGGAAGATTTTATAATCGGCAACGAATCTCACGACTTTCCCCCTATGCCGGAGAGAGGAGAAAGACCGCCTTTTGACGACAAGAGACCTTCTGACAGCAAAAGAAAACCTCCGAACGACAGCAGAAGACCTCCCGTCCCAATGAAATAAAAAAGAATCGGCAGACACGGTTTTAACTTTCCGAGCCTGCCGATATTTTTTTATTTTCTGATCAGCCTGATTCTCTCGATGTTTACAAAGTGATATCTGTCCTTTTCATCGCTGAACGAGAACGTCATTTTTTTGTAGTTCTGCTCGCTGAGTCCGTCAAGTGAAGCCGAATATCTCGCCGCACCTTCTACTACATCACTTATTCTCTCAAACGGTATCACAGTGTCTCCGTCCTCTCCCGTTAATATCAGTTCAGCCTTAGCTTTGTCCGCGTTGTAGAAATCCGCTTCGATAGCCTTGTATCTAAACAAATCGAGCTTGTTGTAGGGGTACGACTTGACATAACAGCCGTATTTGGCGTCATCTGAGCATACTCTCACGCTTGCGGTGGTGTCCCTTGTGAATGCGGTGTCGTGGCATACCTCCGAGCCTTCTGTGGGATTCCAAATCGGGTGGTAGAACACGTCAAGCACATCGTCATGAAGCTTCGGCGCCCAGCAAAGCTCACAGGAAGAGTCGTACCAGAGGTGCAAGTCGAACGATATCCTCTTGTTCTTCTCCGTAGCGAACGGCATAACAGGGAAGTCTCCCGCGAATATGTTGCACTTCACGTCAAACGACTGGAAAGCGTAGCATACGTTTTTGACCTCGTCCAGTCCGTCGCACCATACTTCAAGCGTGTCAGGCGAAACTATTCTGCATTCCGCGGGAAGATAAATGTCGTCCTCTCCTGCGGCATACAGGCAGTGCGCGCGTCTCTTCGGATTCTTGTCCCCTATGTAAAGTCCATCTCCCACCCCATCAAAGCGGAGAATCATCCTGCCGTTTTCCGTACGGTATTCTGCGAGATGTGCGGGGGAGGTCTGTCCCTGTCTGCCGTAGACATTTCTCAGCGCGAGCATTGCAAGGCGGCTTCCGACAGCGTATTTGTTGGTCGGGTGAATCGGGTGATTGCCGTGGTGGAATGCCCAGATAGGTTCAAGGTCTCCTATAGGCATACAAGCGAATTTTGTCGGTGCTTCTACAGCCGTCGTAACAAACGCGTCGTTGAGATAACCGAGATTGCAGTCGCCGTCTCCGTAGACCCACGGATATATCAGCGAGGATATCATCATAAAGTCATCTCCCGCCGCGAACAGCTCCGAATACATGCGGTGGTACAGTCTGAGACAATCGGCGTAGAATCTTCTGTCGTACTCGCCCCAGCATTCGTTCTCGCCCTGGCACCATATAACTCCGCGGAACTTCATGCCGAGCAGGGGAGCGATTTTGTAGTTGTACTGCGAACAGGTCTGCTGAAAGTTGAGGTCACCCGCAGTGTTCCACTTTTCATGCACGGGATATATGCCGTACTTCTTGAATTTTTCGCTGACTATCGCGTCCTTGTCTATGTATTCGCGCGAGAGCCACGTTGTAATTCCCGTTCCGCCCCACGACGCGTTCAGAAAGGCTACGGGAACGTCTTCTTTTGCGTTCAGCTCGTCGTAAAGCTCGTTCGCGAATTTCAGACCTATAGCCGAGACGTTCATCAGCGCGTCACTGTCGTATGAGCCGACCCAGAATCCGCGGGTACTGCTGTCGGGTTCCTCGGGAAAAGCAAACGCTCCGCCTTCCACAGGATACTCAACGTGGTAAACGCGTATCTTTTTATCCTTGACTTCTTTGAATAAGTCCTCATGACCGAGAATCTGCGAGTTTTGAAGCTCCATGTTCGACTGACCGGAAGCCAGCCACACCTCGCCGAAGAGTACGTTTGAAATGCTCTTCTTTTCCGCTCCGCATTCGAGTACGACAGAGTATTCATCAAAAGACGGTGCGGGAGTTTTGACTGTTAGAGAAAACGCGCCGTAAGCATTCGAGACGTCAACCGAAGAAAACAGCGCAGTGTTATCTTTGTCGACGATTTCCAGAAGCACATTCGCGTCAGGCTCGCATTTTCCGTTCAGCGTCAAAACGGACGACGACTGAAATATTGCGTTGTCAGAGAAAAAGTACGGTACAGTAATCATACCAAAACCTCCGATGTTTAAAATTTAATGCTATTATACACAAAATCCGCCCCGCTTGCAATACTGTAATAAGGAAAATTGTCGGAAATCGGCATAACTGTTTTCACGGCGAACGTGAACGACTCAAATTCCTGAGCGTAGGTGTTTATTTTAGGAAAACGCGCGTCTATACCGTAACCGAACAGCTTGCAGACGGCTTCCTTCCGCGTCCAGATGTAATAAAAGTTCTCGCCGTCGAGAAAAGCCCTGTATTCGTCGGGATGAAAGTACCTTTTTGCAATTTTCTCCTGCGCAACCGACGGATTCGGGTATTGCATGTCCAGACCGACCTCGTTATCGGAGAAAACCACTCCCCAGATGTCTCCGCTGTGGCTTATCGAGAAGTGAATATCCGGGTGCGACGCAAAATACGGTT